>Ga0256840_1002752_pt1 | contig 15103 bp, 9 predicted proteins | sample 355202metaG_FD_185969 | JGI IMG/M metagenome (GOLD analysis project Ga0256840, IMG submission 185969) | Hydrothermal vent microbial communities from Mid Atlantic Ridge, Atlantic Ocean - 355-202 | ecosystem: Environmental > Aquatic > Marine > Hydrothermal vents | place: Atlantic Ocean: Mid...
AAATGTTCGGGCAGGAACAGTGGGAGAATTACTGGAAACTGCACAAGTCAAAATTGCAGATGACGGAGAAATATTATTTAAAGGTCCCAATTTAATGCCCGGATACTATAAAGATCCTGAAAAAACAAAGGAAGCTATTGATAAAGACGGGTGGTTTCATACGGGGGACACAGGAGAATTAGACGGAAAAGTGCTTAAAATAACAGGAAGAACAAAAGAAATATTTAAACTTTCAACAGGTAAATATGTTGCACCCGAGCTCGTTGAAAATAAAATGAAAGAATCTCCCTTTATTGAACAAATTATGGTTGTAGGCGAAGGAGAAAAATATACAGCTGCGATTATATGCCCTGCATTTGAACATTTACATAATTGGGCTGCATTGCACAACATCAGCTTTAGAGAAAATTACGAACTTATAAAAAACGAAAAAGTAATAAAAAAGTTTGAAGACGAAGTTGAGCGACTTAATCAAAGGTTAGATAAAGCTATGAGAATTAAAAAGTTCTCATTAGTATGCAGTGAATGGACTCCGGAAACAGGAGAACTGTCTCCGACACTTAAACTAAAACGTAAAGTTTTAATTAAGAAATACAAAACTAAGCTGGATTTCCTTTACGGATACACTGAAGACGAGGGCTTTATAGAGCATTAAGTCAGCAATGATACATATAAAGGTTTCGGATTTTCCTTCATTTCTGAAACCTTTTTTTATTTTATCACGTATGCTTATAATATACTGTATCCGGTAAATATTTTAAAAAACAAGACCCTTAATTTTATTTTTTAGAGTAATTACATATACTTTATGAGTATAAACATCTAAAACTTCATAAACTATGGAAATAAAGAGAACATTTGAATTTATAGAATACGCACTGGCAAATTACCCGAAAGACGATGCTTTTTCCGTAAAAAGAAACGGTAAATGGGAAATGTTCAGCACTCAAGACATAAAACAAAAAGCAGATTTTTTCAGTTCAGGATTAATTAGCTTAGGATTTAAAAAAGGTGATAAAATATTAACAATCTCAAACAATCGCCCCGAATGGAACATTGCCGATATAGGAATGGAGCAAATAGGTGTTATACACGTACCCGTTTACCCCACAATGGCAACATCAGAATATGACCACATAATAAATCATTCCGATGCAAAAATGGTTATAACGGCAAAAAAGGAACATTATGAAAGAGTTAAAAACGCTCCTGTCATAACAAGTAAAAACATTCCTGTTTATTCTTTTGAAAAAACAGATGCTAACGGACTGTTTAATGACATTTTGAATACAGGTAAAGAAAATTTTGAACAAAACAGCGGAAAGCTTCAACAGATGAAAGCTGATATAAACGAGAAAGATATCAGCTCAATAATTTACACGTCCGGAACAACAGGACAACCTAAAGGCGTAATGCTTACACACAAAAATTTCATTTCAAATGTTCTTGCCCAAGTTTGTGTTGTACCGGAAGGAGTTAACAAAGCAATCAGTTTTCTGCCTCTTAATCATGTTTACGAAAGAAGTTTGAATTTTTTATATACATACCTTGGAGTAAGCATATATTATGCAGAAAGCCCGGAGACTCTCGTTGCCGACATACAAGAAGTAAAACCGGAAACTTTCGCAACGGTTCCGAGACTTCTTGAAAAAATTTATGATAAGATATACGAAAAAGGAAGAGAATTAAAAGGCATTAAAAAAAGCATTTTTTTCAGTTCTTTACGCTCAGCACAAAAATATGAGGGAAATAAGTCTTCAAATATGTTTTTAAAAGCAAAATTAGCCTTTGACAACAAACTTGTTTTTGATAAATGGAGAGAAGCATTAGGAGGAAATATAAAATTGATAGTTTCCGGCGGTGCAGCTTTACAACCAAGACTCGCCCGAGTTTTTAATGCTGCAAAAATTCCGGTTATTGAAGGATACGGCTTAACCGAAACATCTCCCGTTATATCAGTCAACAGGCTCGATGACATAAAACCCGGAACTGTCGGAAAATTACTCGAGACATCAGAAGTTAAAATAGCTCCCGACGGCGAAATTCTTTACAAAGGGCCGTGCTTAATGAAAGGCTATTATAAGGACAGAGAACGGACAGAAGAGGAAATTGACGAAAACGGATGGTTTCATACAGGAGATATGGGTGAACTCAACGGAGATATTCTCAAAATAACAGGAAGAAAAAAAGAACTTTTCAAACTTTCTACAGGTAAATATGTTGCACCTCAGCTGGTCGAAAACATTATGAAAGAATCTCCTTTTATTGAACAACTTATGGTTATCGGAGAAAATGAACGATATTGCTCCGCTCTGATATCTCCGGCTTTTGAATATATCAGAAAATGGGGAGAACTGCACGAAATAACCTTTAAAAATAATTCGGAAATAATTAAAAACAAGCAGGTTATTGAAAAAATAAAGAACGAAATTGATGAGTTGAATTTTGATGTCGACGATTCTATGAGAATTAAAAAATTTGCATTAGTCTGTGAAGAGTGGGGTCCTGATACCGGAGAATTGTCCCCGACCCTGAAGCTTAAGCGGAATTTTATTTTTAACAAATACAAAGTCAGAATCGATTGGCTTTATGAAAAAACAGATGACGAAGGTTATGTTTTAAGTTAATATAACAAGAAAAGGTCTCCGATATACAGAGACCTTTTTTTCATTCAGAAAGCAAACCGAAACATTATCTCATCCTCATCAAATTTTCAATATCTTCAACCGTCTTGGGTATCGGCTTTCCGAGAACTCTGCAATCGTTTTCCGTAATCAAAATATCATCTTCAATTCGAATGCCTCCGAAATCTCTGTACTCTTCAAGTTTTTTGTAATTAATGAAATCGGAAAATTTGTTTTCTTTTTTCCAAATATCAATTAAAGCAGGAATAAAATAAATTCCCGGCTCAACAGTTATTACAAAACCGGGTTCAAGTTTTCGTGCCATTCGCAAAAATGCCAGTCCGAATTGCTCGCTGCGTTTTACTGTTTCGTCATAGCCGACATAATTTTCACCCAATCCTTCCATATCATGAACATCAAGCCCCATCATATGCCCCAAGCCGTGAGGATAAAAAAGAGCGTGGGCTCCGTTTGCAACGGCTTCTTCAACATCGCCTTTCATCAGTCCTTCATCTTTCAATCCTTGTGCTATAATTTTTGCCGAAAGCAAGTGCATATCTTTATAAAAAATTCCGGGTTTTGAATTTTTAATTACTTCAATATTTGCCTTTAATACAATTTCATATATTCCCTTTTGTTTTTCGGAAAATTTTCCGCCTACCGGAACTGTTCGCGTAATATCGCTGCAATAATGCATCGGAGATTCCGCTCCGGCATCCGTTACCATCAGTTGCCCTTCTTTCAAAATATTTTCGTGATGATGATTATGTAATATTTGCCCGTTTACCGATAAAATAACCGGAAAAGAAACAGGTCCGCCGTGAGACAATGCAATGCCCTCAATTTTTCCGTAAATTTCCTGTTCTTTAATTCCCGGAAAAGCCGCTTTCATAGAAGCTGTATGCATTTCATAAGCCACGTCAACGGTTTTTTCAATGTCTTCAATTTCTCCGGGTTCTTTTACCGAGCGTAATTTTACCACGGCTTTAATCAACTCTTCCGAAACATTACCGTTTATTTCTCCGGCAGGTATTCCGAGTAATTTCTCAAGCTGCAACTTTGTCTGTGCTCTGTATGCAGGTAAAAAATGAATTTTTCTGCCCTGCGACAAAGCATTTTTAATAAAATCGTCAAGTTTTTCTGTAGGATATGTCTGACTTACTCCGTTCTTACCGGCAAATTCTTTCATTGTCGGCTGTTCGCCCATCCAAATAATATCGTCAATACCTATATCATTTCCGAACATATAGTCTTCACCGGAATCAACATCAATAATACCTGTAATATCGGGTTGTTTTACACCGAAAAAATACAAAAAAGAACTGTCTTGCCTGAAAGAATAAATATTTGCAGGATAATTAAACGGGACATCTGAATTACCGGGCAGTAAAATTAATCCGTCTGATATTTGTTCTGAAAGTTTTTTTCGCCTTGCCGTATATATTTCTTTTGAAAACATAACTGTATTATTTTAGAATTTATAAATTAATTTTCTCCAAAAATATAAATTTTAATCTCATTTTTATTAAATGCTTAAAAAACTTACTTTTGTGAAAAATATAAAAACATGGAATCTACACGACTGAAAAAAGTTTCTTCTTTGATACAAAAAGAGATGAGTATCATTTTTCAAAAAAAAGCCGGAGAATTTTCAAATAAAATAATAAGCGTAACAGTTGTCAGGGTTTCTCCGGACTTAAGCCTGGCAAAGGTTTATTTAAGCATTTTTCCCAATGATGATAAGGATGTTGTTTTTGATGAAATCAGGAACAGTAAAAGTAATTTAAGATTTGAACTGGGAAACAGAATAAAAAATCAGGTAAGAAAAATTCCGGATTTGCAATTTTACATTGACGATTCTCTTGATTATGCCGAAAAAATTGATAATTTACTGAAAAAGTAATGAATCTGTCTTATTACATAGCAAAGCGATATTTATTTTCAAAAAAGAACAGAAACGCAATAAATATTATATCCGGAATTTCGGTTGTTGTTGTAGCTGTTGCTACTGCGGCACTGATAATAGTTTTATCATCAATAAACGGTTTCGGCTCATTAATTGATGAGCAAATTTCAAATTATGCCCCTGATTTAAAGATTGAAAGCCTGAAAGGAAAAACTTTTAAGATTGAAGGAAAAAAGTTTGAGAAAATAAAAAAACTTAATCACATAAAATATTTTGCGGAAATTTCAGAAGAAAATATTCTTTTAAAATACGGAAATAAGCAGACTATTTGCACGGTAAAGGGCATACCTGATGATTATGACAATTTTTTCAATCTTAATTCGGCACTGAGGGAAGGAGTTTTTAAAACATCCGGAAACACTTTAAATTACACCGTATTGGGAGGTGGTATTGCTTATAAATTAGGGCTTTCGGTTGAAAGTCAAAAAGCAGTATCCCTCTGGGTTCCTGACAGAAAAAAAGTTAATATGTTAAACCCGGAGCAATCATTTAAACATATCTCTCTGATTCCTGCAGGAATAATTTCCGTTGATGCAAATTTTGATATGAAATACATACTTACCTCTTTAAGCCTTGTAAGAAAAATTACTGAAAGAAACAGCAAATCCGTAAGTTCAATAGAAATTTTAGTCGACACGACACGAAATGCAGAATTACTCAAGTCTGAAATACAGGATATTCTCGGAGAAAAATATTCCGTAAAGAACATATACGAACAATTTGATGTTTATAAAGTTATGAAATCAGAACGCTTTGCAGCCTTTATAATCATGATGTTTATTATCCTGATTGCTTCGTTCAGCATAATAGGCTCGGTTACAATGCTGATTATTGAGAAAAAAAATGATATTTTCACTTTAATGAGTATGGGTGCCAATATAAAAACCATAAAAAAAATTTTTTTTATTGAAGGATGGATGATTTCGTTTATCGGTGCTTTTTCCGGTATAGTTTTAGGCGGGCTTATTTGTTTTGCACAGCAAAAATTCGGTTTTGTAACGTTTCCTTCCGACGGGATGTATATTGTTGATGCCTATCCTATTGTAATGAATACAGGCGATTTTGTCCTTACTTTTTTTTCGGTAATGATTATAGGAACCTTAATATCAATGTATCCGGCAGGAAAAATAAAAAATGAGTATATTAAAGATTCTGAAACAACATAGAAGCCTCTGCCGGGCAATAATTAAGAATCAATAACTCCCGACCCTATCAGTTCGTCTCCAAGATAAAATGCCGCAAATTGTCCGGGAGTAATACCTCTCTGAGAATTTTTAAAAACTATATATAGACCTTCTTTTTCAGCATATAATACGGCTTTTTGTAATGCCTGTCTGTAACGAATTCTCACAAAAATATCTAAACTGCTTCCTTCCGGTATTTTTAAATCGGGTCTTACCCAGTGCTCCTCCCCTTTTTTGATAAAAAGAGCTTTTCTGTATAACCCCGGATGCTGCTTTCCTTCTCCTATGTAAACTATATTTTTTTTAACGTCAATGTCTAAAACAAATGCAGGTTCTTTAAGTCCGCCGACACCTAAACCTTTTCGCTGACCTATTGTAAAAAAATGAGCACCGTGATGCTTTCCGACTGTTTTACCTGTTTCAGGAGAATAAAAGTATGGTCTTGATAATAATTTCAACTGCTCATTGCGGTTAAGCCCAAAATATTTTTCTGTCTTTTTAAATTCAGAATAGTCTTTAGGTATTAGTATAATATTTCCGTTTATCGGTTTTAATTTTTGTTGTAAAAATATCGGCAAATCAACTTTACCTACAAAACAAATACCCTGCGAATCTTTCTTCTTTGCACTTGCCAACCCTAACTTGTCTGCGATTACTCGAACTTCAGACTTCGTCAAATCTCCTATCGGAAATAACGATTTTGACAACTGCTCCTGCGAAAGCCCGCATAAAAAATAACTTTGGTCTTTATTATCATCTTCTCCTGCAAGTAATCTGTATATTTTTTTCCCGTCTTTAATAATTGTTTCTTTTCGGCAATAATGCCCCGTAGCAACAAAATCCGCTCCCAACTCCTCTGCTTTTTTCAAAAAAACGTCAAATTTGATTTCTCTGTTACATAAAACATCAGGATTAGGAGTTCGTCCTTTTTTATATTCGGAAAACATATAATCCACAACCCTTTCAGAATATATTTCACTGAAATCCGTAACTTTAAACGGTATTTTCAGTTTTCGTGCGACTAATCTTGCAACCAAAATATCATCATCTCCGGGGCAACTGCCCTCAATAACACCTTCAGTATCGTGCCAGTTTATCATATACACTCCTGTAACATCATAGCCTTGTTCTTTAAGGATATATGCCGCTACGCTGGAATCAACTCCGCCGGATAAACCTACAATTACCTTTTTCAATTTATTAAAAATATTTTCCCGCAAAAGTAAGTAATAATTTGATTTTTTTCATTACAGATATACTTTTTGATTGATTTTAACTACTTTTACAAGTTGTTTAATCTTTATAATGGCGGAAAAAACAGATTTTATTTTATCATTAGATGTAGGAACACAGTCTGTAAGAGCTGTTATTTTTGATTTTTTCGGAAATATTAAAGCTGTTTACAAACAAGAAATAAAGCCTTATTATTCTGTAAAACCGGGATGGGCAGAGCAGGATCCCGAATATTTCTGGGATAATCTGGCTCTTGCATGCCGAAAATTATTTTCAGAAATAAATTTCCCGAAATCGGCAATAAAAAGTGTTACGCTTACAACACAAAGAGGCACTGTAGTAAATTCTGACAATAACGGTAAACCTCTCAGACCTGCAATTATCTGGCTTGACCAACGACAAACTCAAACTCATAAATATCCTAAAGGGATAGTTAAGGCATCTCTGAGAATGATAAATATGAAAGAAGCTGTTGTCTATGCCGTAAAGAATGCCGAATGCAACTGGCTTATCCAAAATGATATTGACATTTGGGAAAAAACCGAAAAATATCTGTATCTGTCGGGATGGCTGACATACAAACTTACCGGAAATTTTACTGATTCAGTCGGAAATATGGTCGGATATATGCCGTTCGATTACAAAAAGCAAAAATGGGCTGCTCCCGGTCACAGAAACCGAAAAATGTTTCCCGTAGAAGGAGACAAGCTGTGCAAATTAGTTAAACCGTCTGAAATTCTCGGATACATAACAAAAAAGGCTTCGGAAAAAACAGGAATTCCTGAAGGCTTGACTGTTTATGCGGCAGCATCAGATAAGGCATCGGAAGTTTTAGGGTCAGGCGTTTTTTCTCCGAACATTGCTTGTCTAAGCTACGGAACAACGGCAACAGTTCAAACAACACATAAAAAATATTATGAAGTAATACCTTTTTTTCCTGCTTATCCGGGAGCCGTTCATGATTATTTCAATACAGAAATAATGATTTACAGAGGTTTTTGGATGATAAACTGGTTTAAAGAAGAGTTCGGTTGCAAAGAAATTGAAATCGCAGAAAAAAACGGTTTACCTGCAGAACAACTTTTTGATGATATGATAAAAGACATTCCTGCAGGCTCTATGGGTTTAACTCTGCAACCGTATTGGTCGCCGGGAGTAAAAATTCCGGGCTCTGAAGCTAAAGGTGCTATTATTGGTTTCGGAGATGTTCATACAAGAGCACACATATACAAAGCAATTCTGGAAGGTTTGGCATATTCACTGAAAGACGGTTTGGAAAGAACAGAGAAACGAACAAAAATAAAAACTGAAAAAGTAATAGTTTCCGGCGGCGGTTCTCAAAGCGAACAAGCAATGCAAATGACAGCCGATATTTTTAATTTACCGGTTGAAAGACCGCATACATATGAGACATCGGCTCTCGGTGCTGCCGTTAATGCTGCTGTGGGAATGAAAATATATAATTCTTACGAGGATGCCGTAAAAAATATGTGCAGAACAGGAAAAACATACACTCCCGATAAAAACAATATGAAAATATACGATGAGCTGTATAACAAAATTTATAAAAAAATGTACGGCAGATTAAAAAAGTTATATCACAATATAAGAGATATTACCGGTTATCCGGAAAAAATATAAATATTCATAGTTCATTTTCACTTAAAAACACAGTCTCTCACAGAATAAAAAATTATTATTATGAAACAAACAGTATTCCTGATTATTATTAACTTGATTTTTGCCTCTGTTTTCTCACAAAAAATCTTAACCGAGAAAGAAATTAATGAAATTAAAACTTCTTACAAGTCGGATACACCATACCTAAAAGCAGTTACAAATGCTGTTACGAATAATGACATTAAAAACTTGGCACTAAACAGGGAAAATATTAAAAAATTTGACCGTGAATTTAAATACAAAGTAAAAGTCAGCGGAATTACCGACCAAAAATCTTCCGGAAGATGCTGGATGTTTACGTCGATGAACGTTATGCGTCCCAAAGCAATGCAAACATTTAACATACCTGCATTTGAATACTCCCAAAACTATCTTTATTTCCGGGATATTTTTGAAAAATCAAATTTATTTCTTGAAAGCATAATCGAAACCCGAAATAAAAAAATTGACGACAGAGAAGTTAACTGGTTGTTCAGTAATGTTGTAAGCGACGGTGGTGTTTGGAATTCTTTTACAAATTTGGCAGAAAAATACGGGTTAGTCCCTAAAGAAATAATGCCCGAAACAAATTCAAGCAAGAATACACGAATAATGATACAACTTATTCGCAGAAAACTCAGAGGAGACGCTTTGAAGTTAAGAGCAATGAAAGGAACCGATGAAGTTTTAAGACAAGCAAAAATATATATGCTTAAAGACATATACAAAATGCTCTGTATAAATCTCGGAGAACCTCCGAGCAAATTTCTGTGGAGATACAAAGATAAAGAAGGAAACCTTACGCCTTATAAAAAATACACACCGAAATCATTTCTTAAAGCATCTCTCAAAAATGTAAACTTTTCGGACTATGTAATGCTGATGGATGACCCGTCAAAAGAATATTACAAACTATACGAGATTCAAAAAGACAGAAATGTTTTAGAAGGGAAAAACTGGAAATTCATTAATTTGCCGGCAAAAGAAATAAAAAAATATGCTCTTAAATCATTACAGGACAACGAAGCAATGTATTTTTCATGCGATGTCGGAAAACAGTTAAACAAAGACGAAGGTCTCTTAGATACAGAGAATTATGACTACGAATCTCTTTTTGGCGTTAAATTTGATATGAATAAAAAAGAACGGATTTTATCTCTTGAAAGCGGTTCAACTCACGGTATGGCATTAATAGGCGCAGATGTTGACCAAAACGGAAAAATAACAAAATGGTTACTTGAAAACAGCTGGGGAAAGTCATCAGGTCATAACGGATACTTAACCATGACAGACCGGTGGTTTGACGAATATATGTTTCGTGTAGTTATTTTAAAAAAATATATTGACGAAAAAACACTGAAAATTTTAAATCGTAAACCTGTAATATTACCGCCTTGGGACCCAATGTTTCAAGAAGATATATAAACTGAAATTTATGAAAAAAGTTATTCCTTTTTATCAATTTATATTGATTATGGCATTACTAATCCCGTCCGGATTAAAAGCTCAAAGCAGAAAACTCAGTCATGTTCAACTTACGGAAGAGTTTATTGAAGGCAATATATTTGAAGCCAGCATTGACTTTTACGAGCGGTTTTTAATCGACAACCCTAATGATGCCGATTTTAACTATAAAATGGGATTTGCCCTTTTAAATACAACAGGAAGGGAGAAAGAGTCCATAAAATATTTCAAAAAAGCCAAGACATTCTTCAATAAACGAAAAACACTAAGCCGCTATGTCGAAAGTTCATTTCAACTGGCAAGAGCGTACAGAGCATCATACCTCTTTGTCGCCGCCTTACAGGAACTGGCAGAATTGCGCTCAGTAGTAGAAAAAAACAAAGACCTTTTAGCAGTAATAGACAGAGAAATTTTTAAATGCGAATCAGGCAAGCGGCTTTTTGAAAACAAAATTAAATTTGAAATAACCAATCTCGGAGACAGTGTTAATTCTGAATTTCAAGACCATAGTCCCGTTATATCAGCCGATGAATCTGTATTGATTTTCACATCCAGAAGACCAAACGGGTGGGATGAAGAAATTGACGATGACGGAAATTATAACGAAGATATTTTTATGTGCGAAAAAATTGACGGACATTGGACAAAAGCAAAAGGAATAAAAAACATAAACACAAAAAACCATGAAGCCACTTGTGCCCTGTCTGTTGACGGTCAAACATTATTTATTTATAAAGCTGATGATTACGGCAGCATATATCAAAGTTCTTTTGAAAACGGCGAATGGACAACTCCCGTAAAATTAGGGCCGAATATAAATACGGAAGACCGAGAAACTTCGGCTTCAATATCGGCAGACGGAAAATATTTATATTTTACCAGCGACCGTCAGGGAGGATTCGGCGGATTAGACATCTACGTTTCCGAAAAGATGAAGAACGGAATGTGGGGTCCGCCCCGAAATCTGGGCAAAGGCGTTAACACAAAATATAATGAAGAAGGTCCTTTTATTCATCCTGACGGAAAAACACTGTATTTTAGCTCAAAAGGTCACGAAAACCTCGGAGGATACGATATTTTTAAGTCCGAAAAAACACAATTCGGAACTTGGACAAAAGCTGAAAACATAGGGTACCCGATAAATACCGTAGGAGATGATGTCTTTTACACTCCCACTGCCGACGGTCAGCACGCATACTATTCATCAAGAAGAAACTCCGGGGCAAGCGATAATGATATTTTTTTAATAACCTTAGATTCTGTTAAAAGAGCAGATATTACGGTAATGATAGGAAGTGTTTTCGCAAAATGCTCTCCCGACATTCCTAAAGGAGTTAAAATTACGGTAAAAGATGCCGAAAGCGGAGAGGAATACCACATAAAGCCAAACTCTAAAAACAAACGCTTTATATTTATCGCAAAATGGGGTAAGACATACAACATTTCTGTTTCCGTCAACGGAAATATTGTTTTTACGGATAAAGTAAGTATTTCTGCAGACAATGCTCCTAAAATAAAAAAATATAAACAGGTAAGAATTGACCCTGATATTATTTGTGAATAACTATATTGCCGCAACAAATTTAATTTACGGTTAAACATTTCATTCGGCACACATTATTTTGTATTTTTGTGTTTTACGTAAATTAATTAGTAATAAAAATTATTATAAAATGAAAAAAGTAGCAGTAATAGGTGCCGGAACAATGGGAAACGGCATTGCACACGTTTTTGCCCAAGCAGGTTTTGAAACTTCGTTGATTGACATAAATCAATCGGCACTGAAAAAAGCCCTGAATACCATTCAAAAAAATTTAGACAGACTGATAAAAAAAGAAATTATCAGCGAAACTGACAAAAGTGAAACCATTAACCGCATAAAAACTGACACAAGCATAAAAAAAGGCATTCAGGATGCAGATTTAATTATAGAAGCTGCTACCGAAAACGAAGATATAAAACTCAAAATATTTGAAGAGTTAGATAGAGAATCTAAACCCGAAGCAATTTTAGCATCAAATACCTCATCAATTTCAATTACAAAAATTGCCGCCGTAACAGGAAAACCTGATAAGGTAATAGGAATGCACTTTATGAACCCTGTTCCTGTTATGAAGCTCGTTGAAGTAATTAAGGGATATAAAACTTCTGACAAAGTTCTAAAAACAATTATGGACTTGTCAAAAAAACTAAAAAAAGTCCCGGTTGAAGTTAATGATTTTCCGGGTTTTGTTGCAAACAGAATTTTAATGCCTATGATAAATGAGGCAATTATTACGCTAAACAGAGGTGTTGCAGGCGTAGAAGAAATTGATACGGTTATGAAGCTCGGAATGGCTCACCCTATGGGGCCTCTTCAACTTGCCGATTTTATAGGGCTTGATGTTTGCCTCGCCATAATGAAGGTTCTTTACGAAGGATTAGGCGAAGCAAAATATGCACCTTCTCCGCTTTTGCAAACAATGGTCGATGCCGGAAATCTCGGCGTAAAATCAGGTGAAGGTTTTTACTCTTGGAATCACGGAACCAAAGAACTTATTGTTGCCGACAGATTTAAAAAATAAAATTTATTACAAGCAGCTACCGTCAGTAGTCCGTTTTTCGCACCGCAGGTCTTTATGAATTAACCTGAAAATAACACCCTGAGAGATGCTTAACGGACTGTTGACTTTGCTCCCCTCCGGCTATAAAATTGTGTTTTTAAAATTAAAAAACTGACTGCTTCGCTTATCCTTTCCGCATCACACTCTCAAAACTACTTTATTTTTCAACAAAAACGTCAATAATAACCCTGTTTCTTTATTGTTATTTAATCAAATTACTTATGATTTGACAAATTGTTTTGGTATATTTGTATTATATCGGCAATCTGTAAAATATGAACTTTATTTGTAAAAAATACATTTCCCTTTTGTTTTTTGCATTTCTAACCATATTTTCTTTTGGGCTTTTAAGCCAAAAACTTAATGCACAAGATACAATTCGCTCCCCTTACGAATATTCTTTCAAAGAGCTCTCCCGAATAAGTATTACAACAGGTGCCTTGAAAAATGAAAATTCACTGACAATACCGGCTAATGTTACAATTATCACGAAAAAAATGATTATCGAACGCGGGTACCAAACCTTAGTTGATGTATGTCAAGATATTGCAGGCTTCGACTTTCTTGTTTTTAATGACGGAGGAGGCGAATATCCTACATACAATAAACACAGAGGGCTGGGCTCTGTCGGAAATTCAAAAATATTAATACTGCTTGACGGTGTTATTCAAAATAACATAAGCTTTAACTGGTCTCTTTTATGGACTTATGAAAACTCACTGACAGATATTGAAAGAATCGAAATAATACAAGGTCCCGGCTCTGTTTTATACGGAGCTCAAGCATTTTCCGGGATAATACACATAATTACAAAGTCAAATTTTTCGGGTATAAAGGTTAAAACTTTTTACGGTTCAAATAATACTTCAGGAACAGATATTTTTGCAGGTAAGTGTTTTAAAAACGGTATAAAAACTTCACTTACTTTCCACAAATACCACTCCGACGGTGACGGGGGGCTAAGATACGACCCCGGCAACTATTTCCGAAATATAAAATACCCGGAACTCATTTTACAAGATTATGATAATAAAGGAAATTATCTGACCAATACAAGAAATCCGCTCGGAGGAAAAAATATTACTGACGGCTTCAATACCGTAAATAACAGTTACTCTTTCAGAGCAAAAGCAAGCTATAAAAAAACAGAGCTCAATATTTTTTATCAAGAATCTGATAAAGGAAGTGCTTCATACCTTACAGCCTTTGAATATAACGTTACCGATAAAAGTTTCCGTAACATATCAAACAGTTACCATATTGTTCTAAGAAACGAAACCGATATAGTTCCGAAATTATCATTGAAATCAAGCCTTACATTCAGATCAACGAATATATTGCCGAAAACCGGTTTCAAATACCTCTATCGCTTTCCTGATTTAATAAAGAACTATGTGTCTTATGCTTACCGGACATATATTAAAGAGAATTTTTATTATAACCTGAACAGTAATAACATATTGCTTATAGGGTTTCGGGGAGCATACAGTATAAAAAACAGGCGAATTATTTCATTAGGAGATTTTCCTGAATCAAAGACACTTACGCCCTCATCGTGGGAAGCAGCAGAAGCCGGGAACGGATTAGGTATCAAAAAAACATACTCTCCCGGAAACGTATATGAAGCTGCAACATATGTTTTATGGGACAATAAATGGTCTAATTATCTCTCAAGTTCAATCGGATTAAGATACGATTTAAGCACGGAATTCGGAAACGTAATGAATCCTCGACTTGCCCTCATTTACACCGGAAGAAATGGTTTCGGATTCAAACTTCTTTACGGAACGGCTTTCAGACAACCAAGTATTTTTGAATTAACAAGTGAATTTAGAGGTAACCCCGATTTAAAACCCGAAAAAATAAAAACATATGAATTTGAAACAAACTGTTTAACTTTAAACAAAAAACTTGCACTAAAATCAAATATCTTTTATTCAAATATTACAAACTTTATAGACAAAGTTAAGGATGAAAGCATGCCTGCCGGAGAAAGGTTTGAAAACACAGGTAACTCTAAAATTTCGGGAATATCTTTATACGGAAATCTCAACATTAATAAACAGATAAAAATAAATACAAATTATAATTTCATTTTAGGAAAAAATACCGATACCGCACAATGGCAAGGAATAAGCCATACAGCTAAACACAAAATAAACGCAGGAATAAATATACATTTTTTAAAAAATAAAGCAATGATTGACTTGCGAATGAACTATGCAGGCAAGCGCAAAGCTCCGGAAACTAACTTGTGGCTGCAAACTTATGAAAACGGATTTGCTCCTTCATACACAAAATTAAATTTAAACATATCATATTATTTTCATAAACAATTTACCATACAATTAAATATCAGAAACTTATTAA
>Ga0256840_1002753_pt1 | contig 15099 bp, 14 predicted proteins | sample 355202metaG_FD_185969 | JGI IMG/M metagenome (GOLD analysis project Ga0256840, IMG submission 185969) | Hydrothermal vent microbial communities from Mid Atlantic Ridge, Atlantic Ocean - 355-202 | ecosystem: Environmental > Aquatic > Marine > Hydrothermal vents | place: Atlantic Ocean: Mid...
TTGATAACTGTTATCATTCTCAAATAAAGAAATTGATTTGAGAGGTTTATGATGATAGATTTGATGTTGACTGATACAACTTACGAGCAAGCTGGTTTGATGCACTCTAAAGTTGCTGGAAGATTTGAAATAGTTCATGTGTTACCAAAAAAAGCAGATGGTTTTGATGGTATGTTTGATTATGCGGATGCTTTTGGTAGATTTAAAATAGCATACATTGATAGTGCGCATAAAATTAGTAATATTTCAAATAAAGAACAAAAGAGTGCTACCGTATTTGGTGGTGAATTTGGTCTTAATTCTGCACAGTATAATGGTTTTTCTCTCCATCTTAGCACATATATCTCTCAAAATTTAAACCTACAAAATCAACCTAAAGAAAATTTGAATGAGGACTTTTTTGATTATCAAAACAACTCTTTTGCTTATGTAGCAGAATCTAGCATTGATTATAGCAATGAGTTCTATGAGATGAAGATTGGGCGTATCAAGATAGAGACACCTTATGCTAACAGCGATGATATCCGTATGGCACCAAATACTTTTGAGGGGGTGTGGGCTAACCTTGATTACACATCTCAACTAAATTCACAAGTGATATATCTTAGTAGATGGGCTGGATATGATTCTCAAAATGAGGAGCAAGAAATTTCCCAAAATGAGTTTAAAAATTTAGTATCAGATGATAGTTCTGGGATGCTGGGTTTTTCTTTGACATATGAATATACCCGAAATTCTGAGATGAGCTTATGGTATAACTATGTAGATAATATGGCAAGCATAGTATATGCAGAGATAATAGGGATATATTTTGTAAATAAAAATGGTTTTCATATAGATTATGGATTTCAAGGAACGAAAATTGAAGAGCTAGACAACTCTCAAGTTGATGGTGAGGTTTTTGGTCTTATGTCAATTTTTCATTATGGAGGCATATTTATTGGTGGTGCTTATAATGGAGTTGAGGTAAAGAGTGGTAAATATATTAGCAATGGCTTTGGTGGAGGACCTTACTATACATCTTTGGATGAAGCTACAATCGCAGCTATCTCTGAAGCATCGGTTGGTAAGGATGCTGAAGCTTTTAGACTAGGTGGCGGCTATGAATTTGAAAATGGCTTAGTTGTAGAGTTTGTATATGGTGAGTTGTATAATGACGATGACAGGATTGTTGAAGAAGATATAGTTTTGGGATATGAGCTAGAAGATAGATGGAATCTAGAAATCACATATACAAACTACACATCATCATGCAATAACAATACTTTCAAGCGCTCCCTAGCAAGACTTGAGTATAATTTTTAATTAGTAATTAATATGATAGTAGTTATCATTATAAAAATATTAAAGAGATTTTATGAATATAAATGAAAAAGATATAGCAACAAAAAAATTATTGAGCCAATGTGAGCGTGGAAAAAAAGTAAAAGTTTTAAAACTAAATGCTGATTCAGCTCTTAAACAAAGACTTATCTCTTTTGGAATTATGAAAGGGGCAGCGGTGGAAATCTTAGAGCATGCTCCTGGAAAAAGTACCATAGAGGTAAAAGTGGGAAAGATGCGCATAGCCCTGAGGGCAAAAGAGGCAGAGTTGATAGAGGTAGATGATAAATGAAAGATATGATAGGAAAATCTTGTCCAGTAATAGCTAATCATATAAAAATTGCTTTGGTTGGACAACCTAATGTTGGTAAGAGTATGCTTATCAACTCTATATCAAATGCTCATCTCCATGTTGGCAATTTTACAGGTGTGACAGTTGAGAAATCGGAAGTTTTATTTGACTATAAGCAGTATCATTTTACAGTTGTAGATCTTCCTGGAACTTATGCTTTTACGGATTATACGATTGAAGAGAGAGTTACTCATGATTATCTTTGCGCTGAGAATTATGACCTTATAATCAATGTAGTTGATTCTACAAACCTAGAAAAAAACTTGCAACTAACCGCTGAACTTATGAGTATGAGTAAAAAGATGGTTATAGCACTTAACATGAATGATGAAGCAGAGAAAGAGGGGATTGAGATAGATGAAATCTATATGTCCCAACTCTTAGGTATCCCATGTGTAAAAGTTTCAGCAGTAACAAAAGAGGGTATAGAAGATCTTCTCGATGCTTTGACTACTCAGCATGAAGCCCTCCATCAGGAGTCAAAACTGATTTTTAGCGAACCAGTTGAAGAGGAGATAGCTCAAATAGTATGGTACTTAGATAAGCATAAATTTGGTGCCAAAAATTCATACAGAAATGTTGCGATAAATTTACTAAAAAATAATGAAAAAACTTATCAAAAGATGCATGACAATCCTATTTGGATAGAATTGCAACCTATTCTAATGGAAGCTTTAAAGCATATAGAATTGCACCATGATAGTGATGATATAAAAGAAGCTTTTGCTGAAGAGTATGCCTCCTTTAACCGCGGTATAGCTGCTGAGGTGTTAAAACAAAAAAAAGTTGAAGATAAAAAAACAACAACTGAAAAAATTGATAGTATTTTAATCCACTCTGTTTTTGGCATACCGATATTTTTATTTTTTATGTGGAGTCTTTTTCAGGTAACATTTGAGATAGGTTCTATCCCTATGGAGTGGATAGACGGCTTTTTTACATGGTTTGGAGATGCAGTAGGTGCGACTATAGCAAATGATGATATCCGTTCACTTGTGGTAGATGGGATAATTGCTGGAGTTGGGGCTGTTGTTCTTTTTGTGCCAAATATTATTATCCTTTTTATTGGAATTGCACTTTTAGAAAGTACTGGTTATATGTCAAGAGTTGCATTTTTGCTAGATGGCTTTTTTCATAAATTTGGACTACATGGTCAGTCATTTATCCCTCTTGTTACAGGCTTTGGATGTTCTATCCCTGCCTATATGAGTGCGAGAATTTTAAAAAATGACCGCGATAGACTTTTAACTCTTTTTATCATCGGTTTTATGAGTTGTGGTGCGAGACTCCCCGTATATGTACTATTTGCAGGTGCATTTTTTTCTGCAGAGATGGCTGGAAATGTTTTGTTTCTTATCTATATAAGCGGAGCAATTTTAGGTCTTATCGCTGCGAAAGTGTTAAAGATTACAGTATTTAAAGGTGAAGAGGAACCTTTTGTTATGGAGATGCCAAAGTATAGGTTCCCATCATTGAAACTAATTTGGCATACTGTTATCACAAAGACTTGGATGTACTTGAAAAAAGCGGGTACTTTTATCGCAGCGGCTTCTATGCTGGTTTGGTTTTTGAGTAATTACCCAAAAAATTTAGACTTAGACAAAGAGTTTGGCGTAAAAATAGAGAATGCTGTAGATGAAAACATCAAAGCTGTTTTAGTAAATAAACTAGCTGAGGCACATTTAGAACAAAGCTATTTAGGAGTTATAGGTAAATTTTCAGAACCAATTTTTGAGCCATTAGGACTTGATTGGAAGATGAGTATAGCATTGCAAACAGGTCTTGCGGCAAAAGAGGTAGTGGTCTCAACTCTTGGAGTTCTTTACTCTTTAGGGGATGAGGTGGATGAGGGAAGTAGTTCTTTAATAGATGCGATTAGTAAAAATATCCCATTTGCATCTGCTATTTCATTTATAGTGATTATAATGATTTATTTGCCTTGTTTGGCGGCATCTATCGTATTTACAAGAGAAGCTGGAAATGTTAAATATTTCTTTTATTTATTGGCTTTTACATCCATCGCTGCGTATATTTTGGCTTTTATAGCTTATAATGTGGCAAAAATGTTTACATAAATAAAAAAAGAATTTTTTTGTGTGATATTATTTAGATATACTATAGTTTAAGAATTTTTATCATAAGGGTATATCTAAAATGGCTAAGCTTTTAATTATAGAAGATTCAAAGATGCTGTGTAAAATCTTTGATAACCTTTTACGAAAATATACAGATTTTAATTTTGAAATTGCTCAAACATATGCAGAGGCTAAGGCCTTTTTGTCAAAAACTCGTTATGAGCTTGCAGTCGCGGATATGAACCTGCCAGATGCAAAAAGTGGTGAAGTGGTTGCTTTGCTTAATAGACATAATGTTGCTCCCATTGTTTTTACCGGAATTTTTGATGAAGAGTTTCGGGATGGTTTTGAGAGTGCAAATATTGTTGACTATGTTTTAAAAGAGCGTTATGAAAATATAATCTATGTCATTGAAAAACTCAAACAATTAGAACTCAATAAACAAAAAACTGTTTTGGTTGTTGATGATTCTGCCCTTTATGCCTCTTATGTCAAACAAAATTTTATGTTACACCATTTTAAAGTTCTTACAGCATCAAATGGTGCTGAAGCACTAAAATCTTTAGAACTGCATCCAGAGATAGAGTTGGTTGTTACAGATTATCATATGCCTGTTATGGATGGTTTAGAGTTTATTAGAAAAATCCGCAAAAAGAAAACTAAAAAAGAGCTAAGTATTTTAGTCTTAACCTCCGATACAAACTCGTATGCAACAAGTCGTTTCTTAAAAGAGGGGGCGAATGATTATATAACAAAACCATTTTCAAGAGATGAGTTTTATGCACGGGTATATCAAAATCTTGGTGCTATTGATATGTTTGAATCGATGAGAACAAGATTTGATGATGATATTATTAATCTACTCTCAGATGTTACAGAGTTTAAAAGTGCTGAAACAGGTTCTCATGTAAAACGAATTAGTGAATATAGCTATATCATGGCAAAACTATGTGGGATGTTTGAAGATGAAGCTAAGGTCGTTGGTAAGATGGCAACCTTGCATGACATAGGAAAAGTAACAATCCCTGACACTATTTTGTGTAAGCCAGGCAAACTTACCGTAGCAGAGTTTGATGAGATGAAAAACCATACAGTAAATGGAAAAAGATTACTTGAAAAAGCGTTTAACAGTGACCCTAAGGTTGGGTGTATTGCAGAAGATATTGCCTTGTATCATCATGAGAAATGGGATGGATCAGGGTATCCTAGTGGGTTGCGTGGAGAAGATATTCCATTGGTGGCTAGAATTGTAGCTTTAGTGGATGTATTTGATGCTTTGATGAATAAAAGAGTTTATAAAGAAGCTTGGGATACTCCAAATGTCTTAAAATATATAGAGGAACATTCAGGTACACAGTTTGAGCCAAAACTTGTAAAACTTTTTATAAAACATAATGAATGCTTTTTGAATGTTTTGAGAAAATACGGTGCAGATATCACAGAAAATGGCTATTGTAAACTAAAAAGTAGTTAATCTTTAAAAAAATTATACATTTAAATCAAATATTAACTACTTATTAGTTCATGTTTGTTAGACTCTCCTTATGAAAAAAATATTGATGATAGAAGATGACTTAGAATTAGCAGAGATATTAACAGAATATCTTGAACAGTTTAAGTTTGAGGTTATTACTGAAGATGACCCTTTTAAAGCAGTGAGTATATTGAAATTAGAGCCATTTGATTTGGTTATATTAGACCTTACTTTACCAGGAATGGATGGGTTAGAGGTTTGTGAAGCTATTCGTGAAAGACAAGATATCCCTATCATAATCTCTTCAGCAAGAAGCGATGTAACCGATAAGGTTAAGGCTTTAGAGTTAGGTGCAGATGATTATCTTCCTAAGCCATATGACCCTAGAGAGCTAGAAGCGAGAATCTATTCTGTACTACGCCGTTACGAAACAAAAACAGAAGCCAAACAAGAGTCTAAAAGTGATTATAAATGTGATGTTTCGTCTATGATTATCACATATAAAGGGAGAACAATAGAGTTAACAAATGCTGAATTTGGGATCCTCTCTTATATGATCCAAAAAATTGGGCTTGTAGTATCGCGTGAAGATTTAATCCACAATGTAAATGCTATTAATGAAGATAGTTCAAACAAAAGTATAGATGTAATGGTTGGAAGAATTAGAAATAAATTAGGGGATAAATCTCTTATAGAGTCAGTGAGAGGTGTAGGTTATAAACTTCTTAAGTAAGATACTCTAATGCGTCAACATTCTGTATTACTAACTGTTCTTTTTGCTATGGTGGTCACACTTGTGAGTGTGAGCCTTGTATTTTGGGAGTTTTACAAGTTAAATAAACAACAATATATAGATAATATGTTTTCCCAATACTCTACCATGAATCAAATTTATCGTGAACATTTACAGAGAAAAAGCCCTGAAATTATGCTTGAAGCCAATTTGGCTGTTTATGACTTGCGTGTTGAAAAAAATAGAGATAATCAAAAAATTATTTTACGAAATGGGAAGCTTTTAAAACAAGAAGGGTTTAAAACAATAGAACAAGAGGTAAAGCTTCACGCACAGCATCTGTTTACTCAAAAGACTGTAAAAGATTTACAAGTAAGTATGCTTCAGTTTGATAAAAAAATCTACTTTTATTTGCAAACAAAAGAGAATGCTATTCTTATACAAGATGAGAAACTAAAACCATATAAGTACTGGAGTGTTATGTACTCCTACTCAACAATTATTGGAGTTTTATCTATCTCATTTTTTCTAATTTTACAAAGATTGAGACCGCTTATTCTTTTAAGAAGAAAAATTGCTCAGTTTGGAAATGGAAATATGAATATCTCATTTAAAACAGGTGGTAGTGATGAGATTGCACTTGTCGCAAATGAGCTTGAGGCTACAAAAAATAAGATAAATAACCTTTTAGAATCACGAACACTTTTTTTAAGAAACCTTATGCATGAGTTAAAAACACCCATTGCAAAAGGCACTATTGCTACTCAAATGTTAGATTCTGAGAAACAACGCAATAGGTTTACCTCTATTTTTGGAAGGTTAGAGAGCTTAGTAACCGAATTTGCTTTGATTGAAGAGGTGACTAGTTTGGATGACAAGCGTGATTTTAAGGAGTACCGTTTAGTAGATATTATAGATGGTGCTATTGATATGGCAATGGTTGAAAAAAATAGTGTCACAATAGATGTACAAACTTCGATAAAAATCACGGCAAATTACAGGCTTTACACAACCGCTATAAAAAATATGATAGATAATGGGATAAAGTATTCTCCAGATGCTCATGTGAGAATTTTAATGATTGATAATGAACTCTGTTTTGAGAGTCATGGAGAGTGTATTGCTCATCCTCTTAAGTACTATATAGAACCATTTACAAAAGATAATCCATCTAAAAACAGTTTTGGATTGGGGCTGTATCTAGTTGATTCTATACTCAAAGCGCATGGGGAAGTTTTAGCACATGAGTATGATAATGGGGTAAATCGTTTTATTTTTGCATAAGTTTATGTGTGTAAACTAATATAATGGATAAAAATATTAGAGTAGCTCTTTTTGGAATGTATGCACTCATCTTCTTTATGTTTGGCTGGTTAAGCCACTCTGCATATTCTCCCGTACATAAGATTGAAAAACCATCACTACTAGATAATATTAAAAAAAATAAAGTGCTAAATGTAGTTCTTTTAAATGCTCCATCAACTTATTATATAGGTACTGAAGGGGCTCAAGGGTTTGAGTACGATCTCTTAAATACTTATGCAAAGTACCTAGGTGTTGAGTTAAATATCACCACTGCAAATACAGTTATAGAAGCGATAGAACTCAGTAAAAATCCAAATATTCATATAACATCTGCTGCACTTGCAAAGACATCTCAGCGTGAGAAAACCTTTAATTTTGGGCCATCATATTTTGAGGTTCAAGAACAGGTTATTTGTCATAGAGGGATGCTTGGAAGTAGTAGATTTCCTAGAGATGTTGAAGATTTAGCAGGATTAAAAATCACTGTTGGTTCTGGCACTAGCTATAGTGAAACCATAACAGCATTGCAAGAAGATGGTTTTGATATAAATGCAAGTTTTACCTCCGAGCATTCCACTGAAGAGCTTTTAGCACAAGTTGCACGCAACGAGATAGACTGTACTATTGCGGATTCAAACATTTATGCGATTAATTTGAGGTACTTTACAGAGATAGCTTTAGCCTTTGCTATTAGTCCTCGGGAGCAGTTGGCATGGGTATTAGCTCCTGATTCAAAAGAGCTTGAATCAGATATGTACTCATGGTTCAATACTTTTAACCAAAGTGGTGCTATGGCACAACTTAAGGATCACTACTATAGTTATGTACTATTCTTTGATTATTATAACACTACAATGTTTTATAAAAGAGTCAAATCAAGGTTACCAAAATATAAAAAATATTTTTTACAAGCTGCTGAAAAATATGAAATTCCATGGACTCTACTAGCAGCTATCTCTTATCAGGAATCTCATTGGAATCCAAAAGCAAAAAGTTTTACAGGAGTGCGTGGTCTCATGATGCTGACTCGTCGTACTGCAAAACTACTTGGTGTTAAAAATAGACTTGACCCAAGACAAAGTGTTATGGGCGGAACGAGGCATATAAAATCTATGATAAAACTTGTACCTGAGGATGTAAAAGGTGAAAATCGCTTGAAGTTTGCACTCGCAGCATATAATGTAGGGATGGGGCATATTCATGATGCTCAAAAACTTGCTCAAAAAATTGGGTATGATAAAAATATTTGGAGTGATTTGAAAAAAGTTTTACCTCTGCTTTCTCAGAAAAAATACTACAAAACTCTCAAGCATGGCTATGCAAGGGGTAGCGAACCAGTAAAGTATGTTGATTCTATTTATAACTATAGAGATATTTTAGAAAATAGTATTGAAGAGGCAAATAAAGTACAAAAAGGTGATAAACAAGAGAGCAACACCTCTGCAAAGTAAAATACTTTGGAGGTGTCTTTTGATAGCTAAAGGGTGTCACCCTCTTTACCATCGCGTAAACCTGATAAAAAGCTTTCCATATCATACTTGACTCTATATTCTGGTGTCATAATATGAATGAGGATATCTCCCAAATCAATAACAACCCAGTCACCACTCTCATCAACAAAATTGAAGTTTTCTTCTGGTTTTAAATCTTTTTTGAGATGATCTAGTAATGCTACTGTATGTTTTTGACCTAATGATGAGGCTATAATCGCATAATCAACAAAGTAATTTTTTTCCTTTAAATCAAAAACTTCTATACACTCAGCTTTGTTTTTATCAAGCACCGATGTGATTTTTTCTATTCTGTCTTGCATTTTTTTCCTTGTAAAATTTTATTATTTCTAAAGCGCACTTTTTTGGTAGTTTGGATATATCTAAGTTTTCTCTTAAGTAAGTTGATGAAATATCTTCATGAACATCTAAATGTAAAAACTTATTTGGTATCTCAATTTTATCTCTTTGTACAACTAAAAAAGTAACTAACTTTTGTAACTCACTATATCTATGCCACTTATGTAAAGAGGATAGATTGTCAGCACCTATGACGAGATAAATTTTTTTGTACTTTTGTAAAAGGTACATTACACTTATGATACTTGGTACTTTTTTATTTTGTTGTACTTCGTAGTTATCTATCTCAACATTTTTGTAAGATGCGAAAATCTCTTGTAGCCATTTGAGCCTAAGGGTTGATGAAGCGAAAGATTTAGATTTAAAAGGGTTTAAAAAAGTTGGCATTATTACAACTTTGTCAACATCTTGAAAATTTAATAAAGCTTTTACAATAGCCTCGTGACCGATATGCGGTGGGTCAAATGAACCACCAAAAAGTGCGATAGTTTCCATAATTAAAGAGAATTATAACTAATTTTGGGTAAAATAACTCAATTTTAATCGAGGGAATATATATGGCACTAAAAATTGCTATTAATGGATTTGGCAGAATAGGTCGTTCTGTCGCTCGTATAGCGTGCACAAGGGAAGATGTAGAATTAGTAGCTATAAATGATATGACAGATATAGATATGCTGGTATATCTTCTTAAAAATGACTCTATTCATGGAAGTTTTGATGATGTGGAGATTCTTGATGAAAATCATATTGGTATTGCAGGTAAAAGTATTAAGGTTTTTAAAGAGAGTGAGCCAAAAAATTTAAAGTTCGCAGAGTGTGGAGCAGAAATAGTTTTAGAGTGCACAGGTGTGTTCTTAACCAAAGCGTTTGCTCAAGCACATCTTGATAATGGAATTAAAAAAGTTTTATTTTCCGCACCAGCAAATGATACCAATACGCCAACTTTTGTAATGGGTGTCAATGAGCATCTGTATCAAGGTCAAAATATAGTATCCAATGCTTCGTGTACTACAAACTGTCTTGCTCCTATTGCAAAAACTTTAGATGATGCATTTGGAATTGAGAAAGGTTTAATGACTACAATTCATTCATATACGAATGATCAAAATATTTTAGATTTTAAACATTCAAGAGATAAAAGAAGAGCTAGAGCTGGAGCCATAAATATGATTCCAACCACTACAGGTGCTGCAAAGGCTATTGACTTAGTTCTTCCGCAACTTCATGGTAAGCTTCATGGGCAAAGTGTTCGTGTCCCCACACCGGATGTTTCTATGCTTGATTTGAATGTAATAGTTCAGCAAGATACTTCAAAAGAGGAAGTAAACGCTTTGTTTAATAGGATGGCAGAAAATGAGCTGAAAGGGATTATTTTAATTGACAAAGAGATGCGTGTATCACAAGATTTTGTCGGTTGTAATTACAGTTCAATAATTGCAGAGGATTTAACTCAGGTCATAGGTAGAAATATGGTTAAAGTGATGGCATGGTATGATAATGAATGGGGCTATTCTACAAGACTAATTGATATGGCACTTCATATCACTCAATAAATTAAGATAGGGAAATATATGGAATTATTAAATATTAAAAATTTGGATTTGGCTGGTAAAAAAGTTTTCATGAGATGTGACTTTAATGTACCTATGGATGAGTTTGGAAATATTTCAGATGATCGTCGTATCCGTTCGGCAATTGCTACAATTAACTACTGTTTAGATCAAGATTGTGCTGTTATTTTAGCTTCTCACCTAGGTCGTCCCAAGGGTGTAGTAGATGAAAAGTACTCTTTAGCACCTGTTGCAAGAAGATTGCACCAGCTTTTAAAAAGAGAGGTTGTCTTAACATCAGATGTAGTTGGAGAGGATGCCATAAATAAAGCAAATACTCTAAAAGAGAGAGAGGTTTTACTTTTAGAAAATCTTCGCTACGAGGCAGGGGAAACAAAAAATGATGTAGAGCTGTCTAAAAAACTAGCTTCGATGGCTGAATTCTTTATCAATGATGCTTTTGGTGTAAGTCACCGTGCCCACTCCTCTGTTGAGGGTATCACTCACTTTTTCGACAATGAACATAAAGCGGCTGGATTTTTACTCCAACGAGAGATTCAATTTTTTGGTAAACTTATTAAAAGTCCGGTTCGTCCATTTGCTGCTATTGTTGGTGGTTCAAAAGTATCAGGTAAACTTGAAGCTCTAATAAATCTGCTTCCAAAAGTTGATAAGATTCTTATAGGTGGCGGTATGGCATTTACATTTTTAAAGCAGATGGGTTATGATATAGGCGCTTCTTTGGTAGAAGACGATTTACTTGAAGATGCACAACATGTTATGGATGAGGCTAAAAAACTTGGTGTAAAGTTTTACCTGCCAATTGATGTTATAGCCGCTGATAAATTTGCAGAGGATGCAGTGAGTAAGATAGTTACAGCTCAGGAGATTCCAGATGGTTGGATGGGGCTAGATATTGGACCAGCAACAGTAAGGCTTTACCGTGAAGCTCTTAATGATGTTCAAACTGTTCTTTGGAATGGACCTATGGGTGTATATGAGATGGATAAGTTTGCTCGTGGTTCAAACAAGATAGCTCATTTCGTAGCAGATTCTTATGCAACAACGGTAGTTGGTGGTGGAGATACAGCTGACTTGGTTCAAAGAATTGGTGTTGATGAAGAGATGACTTTTATATCAACAGGTGGTGGTGCTTCACTTGAATTATTGGAGGGTAAAGTATTACCTGGAGTAGAATCATTAATAGTTCACCATTAAATCAAAAAATCTAAAAGGATCTCAGATGATTATCGCAGCAAATTTAAAAACAAATTTTACTAGAGCCAAAACAACAAAATATGTTGATGAACTCGAGAACTTTATGCAATCTAACAACATTAGTCAAGAAGTTTTAGTTTTTCCTGCTGCGTCAAGTTTAAATTTTCATGATGGGGAGCTCATTATCGGTGCTCAAAATGCATATGCTACACAAAATGGTGCATTCACTGGTGAGATAGGTTTGGATCATTTAGAAGAGTTTGGTATAAAAACTATACTTATCGGTCATAGTGAGCGTCGCCATATTTTAGGTGAAACACAAGAATCACTTATTAAAAAGTTTAATTTTTATAAAGAATTAGGTTTTAAAATAGTGTATTGTGTCGGTGAACCCTTAGAGATGAGAGAAGCTGGCAATGAGACTATGATGAAGTATATCTCAGCTCAGTATGAGGGTATAGATACTGAGTATAAAAACCTTATTATCGCTTATGAGCCTGTTTGGGCTATTGGCACAGGTTTAACACCTACACTTGATGACATTGAAGCAATACATAAAGATTTAAAGCAAAAATCTCATGCACCTCTTTTATATGGTGGAAGTGTAAAAGTAACAAATGCTAATGATGTTTTAGCAATAGATAATGTAGATGGAATCTTAGTCGGAAGTGCCGCTCTTTATGCAGAACATTTTTGCACTATGATTGAATATGCACAACAATTAGAAAATAACAAATAAACTTCTTGTATGAATAGGAAGTGATGCTTTAGCTTCACCTGAGAGTGAGATTGAAGTCACACATCCGATAGGGTTATACAAGAAATCTAATAAAAGAATGGAGAATATTGAATGATAATGAAAGGTAAAAGAGGTCTTATAGTTGGACTTGCAAATAATAAATCAATCGCTTATGGAATTGCAAAAGCTTGTTCAGAACAAGGTGCAGAGATGGCATTTACTTATTTGAATGATGCACTTAAAAAAAGAGTAGAGCCGATAGCTAAAGAGTTTGGAAGTGATAAGGTTTATGAGCTTGATGTGTCAAATGAGGAGCATATGGCAGGGATTGCAGAGTTGATAGAAAAAGATTTTGGCAAGATTGACTTTCTTGTTCACTCTGTTGCATTTGCTCCAAAAGAAGCATTGAGTGAGCCTTTCATTAAAACAACAAAACAAGCATTTCAAGTCGCTATGGATATCTCTGTATATTCCCTTATAGATTTGACAAACCGCTTAGAGTCTGTTTTAAGTGATGATGCTTCAATCCTTACGCTTTCATATCTTGGTGGACCAAAATATATAGTGAACTATAATGTAATGGGTGTTGCAAAAGCGGCATTAGAGTCAACTGTAAGATATATGGCTGTAGATTTAGGTAAAAAAGGGCAAAGAGTAAATGCAATAAGTGCTGGACCTATCAGAACTTTAGCTGCTGCGGGTATTGGTGATTTTAAACAGATTCTTAATTGGAATGAGATAAATGCACCACTAAAGAAAAATGTTACAACTGAGCAGGTTGGAAACTCTGCAATGTACCTTTTAAGTGACCTATCATCTGGCGTAACAGGTGAGGTTCACTATGTTGACAGCGGATATAACATCATGGGCATGGCTGCTGCTGAGACAAACGAAGCTGGTAAAACAGTTCTTTGTTGGGATACAAAATAGTTTCTACCTCTATATATAAGAGATGGATTTTCTTTACCATCTCTTTTTCAACATTCAAACCTCAGAGTGACGCAAAAGTGACACTACATCTAATTGCTTAAATAATAAACAATAATTTAAAGATTTATTAATATTAATGATATATACTTACCGATATTACATAATTAGGAGAGTATATGAAATTAGTAAAAATGAGTTTAGTAGCGGCGCTACTAGTAGGTTCAAGTGCATTTGCTGTTGAGAATGTTAAAGTAAGTGGTGACGCTAAATTATTTTACCTAAGTGATGATTCGGGCTCAGGTATTTTCAATAAAGACAAAGCTCTTGGTCAAGTAGCAGTAGGTCTTGGTACATCTATGGACATAAGTGAAATTGTAAAAGGGAATGCTCACTTAACAGCTCTTTCTACTCTTGGATTAGAGGGTCAACTGGTTGGCGGTGTTTGGGAAGGTACAAATGGAACGGATGACTCTTTTTGGTTTGATGCATTAAATATCTCTGCAGATATTGGTAACACGAGCTTAACAGTTGGTCGTATGGCATTAGATACTCCTCTAGTTTGGACTGAAACATGGTCAATAGCCCACAATACTTTCGAAGCAGCTGTCGTAACAAACAAAGATATTGCTGATACTACTATAGTAGCAGCTTATGTTGGTGGAAGTAATGGTGCTGTAGAAAATGGAAACCTTGGTTGGGTAGTAGCAAACATGAATACTGCTGGAAATACTAACTTTTCTCAGTTTTACAATGGTGCTTATACTGTTGGTGCTTTAAATAACTCTTGGAAGCCTTTAAATGTTCAAGCATGGTACTACAACGCTACAAAAGTTCTTAATGCGTATTGGGTTCAAGCGGATTTAGAGATGGATGGTCTTCAAGTTGGTGCTCAATATGTTGGTGGTAAATCAAATGCTGACGTTAAAAATAGTGCATTTGCCGTAAAGGTTGGTTATGAGGTAAAAGATAAGTTTAGTGTAGCTGCTTCTTATTCTCAAACAGGTAAGGATGCTGCATCTAGTAAAAACCTCTCTGGTGCTGGATACTCTAAACTTTATACTGAATCATGGTGGACAGCTATCGCCGGTAACCAAGATACACAAGCTATGAACTTAACTGTGAATGCTCCAGTTGCTGATCTTTTTGATGCTGGTATTTACATTGTAAGCGCAAGTGATGATACTGCTACTAAAAATGAGTTGTTAGAAGCAACTTTTGAAGTGAGTAAGTCTTTTGGCAACTTAGATACATCGCTTGTATATATATATACAGACGCTGATACTGCAGTTGCAGATACTGATGCTGTAAATACTGCTATTATTAATTTAGCATACAACTTCTAAATCTTATATACTTCTATCTCTCTTTCTATTTCGGAAGGGGATAGTCTCAAATAAAATCATAAATTAGCTATAATTCTCTTATGATAATCCTCTTTAAAAAACTTTTTTACATACTATTTATGCTATTTCTTATCTCAGTTATCTCATTTTTAGCTATCCACTCAGCACCAAACAGTTTTTTCGCAGCAGGTGAACTCAATCCAA
>Ga0256840_1002754_pt1 | contig 15098 bp, 12 predicted proteins | sample 355202metaG_FD_185969 | JGI IMG/M metagenome (GOLD analysis project Ga0256840, IMG submission 185969) | Hydrothermal vent microbial communities from Mid Atlantic Ridge, Atlantic Ocean - 355-202 | ecosystem: Environmental > Aquatic > Marine > Hydrothermal vents | place: Atlantic Ocean: Mid...
AGATGAAAAACTACTGATCCAAATCTTTCGTGAACACCTGAAATTCCAGATTTAAGATTTGATTATTATCAATCAGAATCTACTTATTCATGACGTAATCACCCTTCAAAAGATGAAGAATTTATGAAATTTTTGCAGGAAATAAATTCTACTGAATGAAAAGTTTTAATACCAGCTTTTTCAATGCAAAGAATACAAGAAATAATAGTAGAGTTAATAGAAAATAAAATTAATAATAAAAATTGAATTAATAAACTAAAAAAAGTAAAAAAAGAATTTAAAAGATTAAATATTTTATACAAAGGTTTATTAGTAAAATGAGATAATTTAACTGATGAGGAGAAATTGGAAAGAGATAATTTATTTAATTCTATAAATAAATTATCTGAAGAAATGAATTCTTTCACAAGTGTATTCTTAGATTCAATTATTCTAGATTCACCACTTTGAAAAAGAGTAAGTGATATATTCTTAGAAAATATTTGAGATAAATATAAATTACTTGATTGATTAATACAAAAAGAATTATTTGGGAAAGAAATAGTTAGAGTTTTAGAAAAATGAGAATATAAAAATTTATATAAAGACAAAAGAAGTAAATCTAAAGAAGTTATTATTTCATCTGGGTGAATGTTACAATGATGAGCTGTTATTAATCATTTAAAAGAAATGATTTGAAACCCTGATGCAAAAATTATATTTACTTGATATCAATCGATTTGAACAATTTGAAACAAGATCTTAACATGAGATAAACAAGTTATTATAGAGTGAGAAATTTATGATGTTAAATGTAAAGTAACTCAAGTTAAATGATACTCATCTCATATTTGACATGATGATTTAGTTGAAGAATTAGGTAGAAAAATTAATTATTCAAAGAAGGCAATTTTAGCGTTAAATCATTGATGAACTTCAAGAACTATACTAGCAGATGCTGTTAATAATATATGTTCTAGAGTAAATGTAGTTATTCCAAATTTATATGATGAAGTAGTAATTAGTTTATAATTGAAATAAATTATAAAATATAGAAAGTAACTTTTTAAAAGTTGCTTTTTATTGACTTTAATAGTTAAGTTTTTATAATATATAATGCAAAAACAAAAATAAAAGGAGTTTATCATGGAAATTTTACCTGTAAACGATTGTACTGAATATAAAGGTGATAGTAAATCAAATAATCCTATAGAAAAGATTTACAAAAAAAGATATAGAAAGATGTTTAAAAATAGGTTTGAAGTTGATGCTAAAAAACTTTCTCCTTTGGTATTAGATATTCGTCAAAGACTTGATGATTATGTAATTGGTTAACACAAGGCAAAAGATGAGATAGTAGATGCATTAGCAAAAAATCTTATGGTTGATCCAACTAGAAAGACTCCTATAGCTACTATTTTATTTGTTGGTCCTACAGGAGTAGGAAAAACAGAAATAGTTAGGGCATTATATAGGATACTTTTTGGTAATGATTTAATTGATATTGGTACTAATAAGTATGATTGTACAAACTATAGTGCATCTCATTCTATTTCTAATGTGATTGGAGCATCACCTGAATTTGTTGGTAGAGAACAAACTCCACTTCTGGCTGATAAGTTAATCTTTGCTGCTTTTAATAAAGCTAGAAAAGAAGGGACTTTACATGAAATTTTAAAAGATTATGAAGATTTTGCTATTTTACTCTTAGATGAAATAGAAAAAGCTCATTCTGCATTTCATGATATATTTCTTTCTATTATGGATGAAGGTAGTATAGAACTTAACAATGGTTTAGATGAAGGTCAGGAAATTAAATATGAAAAAAATTCTAAAGGTGGTAACAATAAAATTGATTATCATAAAGTAACAAACTTTAGAAATGTTTTGATTATAATGACCTCTAATATTGGAGCTCAAGATATTCAACAAAAGTTAGATGGTAAAGGTACTATGGGATTTATGCAGGAAGATAATTCTGCTGATAAGCTTTTATCAGTAGATTATTATACGCAGATGGTTAAAAATAGTGGTATTTTTAAACCTGAGTTTGTAGGTAGAATTACAGCTTTAATTCCGTTTAAACCATTAACTAAAGAAGAGTTTTACCAAAGACTTGACTTAAGTGTTAGAAATCATAATAAGGTGTTCAAAGATAAGGGAGTTTCTCTATCTTTAACGTCTAGAGTAAAAAAACATTTAGTTGATATGTCTCATGCTACAAATGAAGGAGGTAGAAGCTTAATTAAAATGTTTGAGCATGATATTTATACTAAATTTGTCCGTTTGTATAATAATGGTGAGTTAGATAGAGTAGAAGAAGAATCTGGTCATCCTGTTAAGGTTATTGAAATTGATTATCAAAATGATGATTATATTACTCATACTTTGGTTAATGATGACAAAAAGGCTTTAAGAAAAGAGCAAAAAAGAGAAGCGCTTATTAAGGCAAAAAGAAAGAAAATCGATCAGCAGGAAGCTATAATTTCTCTTAAAGAAAATTCTTTCTTAATTACTTTAAGAGATACACTGCTTCCAAATTTAAAGTACTATAGGGTCCTTTTAAAATATAAAGATAGTTTAGATGAAAACTATGTTGAAGAGCTTGAAAAAACAAAAGATATTTTGGATATGTTTGGTTTACAAGATAAGGATTTTGAATTACTTAAAAGTGAGTCAATTGAGTCCAAATATCAAGAGTATTCAAATATGTTTGAGGAACTCTCTTTGGAATCTTCAGGAATCACTTTATGGAATGATGATAATAAAAGTAAAAGTTTTTCAGGAATGCTTCGTTATATTGAAAAATATATTCGAAAATATTTTACTGAAAATGAAGACTTAAAGGCTATGATTAAAGGTGGTGCAGGGACTTTAGTTGATGGAATTTCTCCGATTATAGAATATACCGAAAAACTTTTATCAAGAGATATAAGTTATGAAGAAGAAGGTATTTTGATTGCTATATTTCATAGAGAATATTTAAAGTTAAATTCTAATGTGCCAATACAAAAGCAGATTCCACATAAAAAAACAAAAGATGATAATGTAGGAGGAGAAAAAAATCCTGGAGAAAATAAAACAAAGGCAAAGAAAAAAGAAGAATTAAAAAATATTACTGTTAATATAAACTTTTATGGTAATAATAATGAAACTTCTTTAGATGAAAAAATGAGAAATCTTTTTCAAGAAGATTTTGAATATGTTATGCTTGCTATAAGACAAAATATAGCTAACAAAAAAGAGACTGATGATATACTTGATGTTATGATTGCAATTAAAGTAGATCTTGAAAAAAGATTTACTCTTAGTAGTTCTCAGACAAGTAGTATAAATAAATTAGTACAAGAACTTTTAAAAAAGGAGGAGTTTGATAAAGATGATAAATAAATCTTTATTATAAAAGAGCTTAGAAATTCTAAGCTCTTTTTATAATATAAAATATTTGATAATATTTTATATTATTAGTTTTTAAAAGTAGATAATTAATCTAGCTCTAAAATTTGAGAAGGAAGTTGAATATCATACATTAAAAACATATGTTCAAATGTAGAAATATTTGTATCAAGTAAATTATACTTTTTAACTATAGCCATATATTCCTTTTTATTATAATTCCAATCTATTGCTTTACTTGGCACCTCTGCTATAAAATTAACATCGAGACCATTTAAAAATGATATTTTATCTACCTGAGGATTATGAACCGAGTCATAAGCTCTACATTTATATTTATAGACAATAGTACCTTTTTTTAGATCTTGTTCTAATTCAGATCTATAGAAATAGCACTCTTCTTTTTTTACATATCTATTTAAATAACCAACTAAAGGGTGTATAAGAAGTTTTGATTTTAATTCCTTATATAACAGTTCTTCTCTTTTTTCCTTACTTAACTCATTCATAAGTTTCTCCTTTTTTTTGAGTATTATTATTATAATATATTTTTAAAAAAGTCAATTACAAGTGGCTCTTTTTCCTCAACTGGATGTAAAAGGCAATTTTTTTGCTGAACTATAAGCAAAAAAATTGCCTTTTAATATAGTTATCTTTATTTTTATATCAATAAAACAAAATATTTGATAAAATCAATAAAATTTATATATTATTAATCCTAAAAATAATACAAAGTATATATGTGATTAGAAAAATATTTATTAGAAGAAGAAAAAGATAATATAACAGAAATTTCTAATGTTCAGGCTGAAATAATAGAAAGAAGAGAAATAATAAGAAGAACTATTAATTGAGAGAAAATAAATAATCCAAACCCTAAGAAAAATGATAATTCAAGAAATATAAATATGCTTACTTTTCAAAAGTTTTTAAAAGAAGAATGATTTTTTATTAAAGAAGAATGAAAAATTAAAAAAAGTGTTAATAAAAATGAAGAAAAAGTTTTAGATAGTTATGAAAAAAAATATTTTAAAGATAAGTTATTAGAGTTTTTTATTTATAATAAATGAGTACTATTAGATTTAACTTGATGACTTTCTAATATAGATAAGATAGAAAAGTTAATAATAAAATATCAAGATTTTAGTAAACAATTAGTAAAAAATGATGTAGAAAAAGTTTTTTCTTTTAGATTAAAATCAATTAATGGTAATATTATTTCACTTATACAAATTCTTTGAGAATCAAAATGAGATATAATAGATTATTATTCAAATAAAGCTAAAATTATTAATTTATTAAAATCTATAAATAATTGAACAAAAAATTTTTTAAATGATATGGAATCAAAAAAGATTTAACAAGTATTTGTTAAATCTTTTTTTGTATTTTAATGGTACCAGTTAGTTGAGGACGTTAGAACTGAAATAATGAACTATGAAGGGTATATACATATACCTGTTTTATCATAGTAATTTTCAAATTCTACTTAAAAATCATTCTTTTTCTTCTTTTACTTCTTCTCACTTATAAGATGATTGTCTATTAGATAATGAAATAATTATATTAGATGCTAATTCTATATTTTTTGAACTTTCAAACAGTTCATTAGCTAATTTAGTTCTTCATCTTCATTTGTCAGCCTCTCAATCTATATTAAGTTTTTTAGAAAGTTTTAGTAATAAATCTCATAATTGTTTTAAATATAAATTTCAAACTCATTTTGCTAATGCTTCATTAGAAATATTAGTTCATTTTATTTGTTCTGTATGTTTCATTTCTGGAAAATCTGTTCTTATATATGGTTCACATATATTCCAAGCTTCTTGTATATTACTAGAGGCTTTTTTTATTAACTTTGAAGCTTCTAATAATTCTGTATTACTTTCTAAATCTTTATTTATTTTATCTGATAAGTGTTCTAAAAAATCAGATAAACTATTATAAAATAAATCTCATATTTTTTCAGCTAATTTTGAATTATTAAAATTTACTCACTCTATATTATTACTTCTATTTGTTTGATTAGGGATATCATCAAAATCAATATAATAATTTATTCACAATTCTGGACTATATTCTCTAATATTATTCTCAATTAAAGGAAATAATGCTTCTATATTAGGTTCTATTTTTCTCAAATCACTTATTTTAATTTTTACTCATCATAAATGATACCATCAACGAATAATCCAATCTCAAAAATATGAAACTTTTTCATTTTCATTCATTGATTTATATTCTTTTTTAGATGATGGATTAGAGTTAAGTGTATTTCACATAAATATTTATTTTAAATAATATATTTTTAATATATGTATTATAACATATTTTTCAATAATAACTAAATTAATCAATTCTCTTTGCTTCCATAAATCATTCTGGATGTTCAGTACTAGGAGCTTCTTTATTTATAATTTTTATTTTAGCTCATGGTTCAATTACTGATTCTTGTGTTGTTTTTGTTTTTCATATTCTATCTGCATGATGTACAAAGAATGCTAATGAGCTTATATCTCTTGCTTTTGCATCATCAATTATAAGATGAGCATATTCCCAAAAAGCATTTTCTGAACTATTTGCTGATGAAGTAACTCAATTCATAACTTTTTCTTCTCATACTTTAAAACTATTATAAACAAAATCATCTCATCTGAATTGTTTATTTTTTGCTAGAGGCATTTTTGATAATCATGAAATCAGATATTTTACTAAAGATTTTTCTTTTATAGCTTTTAATTCATCAGGTGTTTTAGCTGTTCTTAATGCATTATTTAATTTTTCTATAAATATTCAATTTGTATATCAGTATATTGCATGAGCTTCTTCTAATGTTACTCAATATTCATTATTTTTTACATAATCTGTTATAAGTTTTTTATAATCTATACCTTTTGACTCCCAATATTTATGTCTTTTTAATAAATTAATTCAATCTTGTATGTATTCACTTTCTTCTATAGCATTAATATAAGTTTCTGGTAATCATTGTTTTGTTCATAAAAATAGACTTTCAATTGAATGTTTTATTTTATTTACATAATCAGCACTCCATCAAAACTTTTTAGCTATATTATTAAGAGATTTATCAAGAATTTCCATAAAACCTTTTAAATCTCATGGGTTTAACTCAAATATCCAATTAGTTAATTTTGGTGATTTAGTTAATATTGTTGCTCATGGTATTAATCATATTCAAGCTAAAGTATTATCTATCCATGTTTTTTCTGCCTTATAATCATTGTTTACCCATGGCATTCATTTAGCAATAGTTAGTAAAACTTCTTCATCTGTAAATATATCAGTTCAATCAATTCAAGCTCATGCTGTCCATCAAACAGGGGTAAACTCTAATCATATTTGAACTGCTAATAATGCATAAAATGTATATTGAGCAGTTTTTTCTACTTGTTTATCATTTTCATTTAATAAAGAAATTCATTCAATAGATTTAATTCAGTTTTCATTTAAAAATTGTTTATCATTTTTATTTTCATTATCTAAAATATTCCAATTATTTATATTAGCATCAATTAACTCCATACTTTTCCATGTCTTATCAAAATCTCAATCTGATAAAACTTCAGCTCATAACATTCTTTTTATTTCCTCAAACTGTTCTTTAATATCGTAAATTCAATTTTCTTGTAAGCTGATGTGTTCTCAAGAATTTATTTTAGAAAATAAAGCTAAGCTTGGTAAAATTTTGTTATTTATATCTGAAAAATTATCTTGTATTTTTTCATTAATAATCCATCTATTATTTTTAAAATTTTCTCAATTCTCTAAATCTCATTTTAAAACTTCAATTTCTACTCATAAAGTTAATATTTTATTTGAAATAGATTGTTTTACTTTATTTATTTGTTCTTCATTTAATCAGTTTAAATTAGTTTCAATATAAGTTTTATATCATTCAAGTAGTTTATTAATATCTAGGTCTAAACTTTCAAGCTCACTTTGTATTTCTGATATTTTACTTATATTAATTCAAAAATAATCAAAATTAGGATTTTTTGTTTCTTTTATATTATTTATATTATTAGTTACTTTTAACATTTCAACTACTATTGTAGAATTATTATCTTGAAACTTTGTAAGTTCTTTTTTGAAATTTGGATTATTAGCAGATAAATTATCAACTAATGAATTTATTTGTTCTAAATTAAAATTATCTAAACTAGAATAAAGCCTATCAGTTTCTTGCTTGATAGTCTCTTGTTGTTTTTCTCCTGAATTTATTTCTGACTCTTGTAAGTCAAAGTTTTTTAACGTTTCAGATGACATTATATTAATTCTAGTTTATCAAGTAAATTATTTATTTCTAGGGTATCTTTTGTTTTTTCTTTCAATTCTTTTAGTTTTCTATTATCATTTTGTAATTTTTCTATGTTTGATTTTATTTCTTCAAATTTTAATACATCTTCATTTTTTAGGGAAGTTAAAAATTTCTTTATAATTATAATTTCTGTATTGAGAGCTTGTAATAGATTATTTTTTTGATTATTAGTTAGAAAATTAAAGTATCAAATAATATCTTGTTTAAGCTTTGAGTTAAACAATTTAGTTCTTCTTATTTTTTCAATAATTTCCTCATCTTTTGGCATAAAAAAAATTATTACTAATAATTAGTAATAATTTTACCATGCTTCTCTACTTAAAGCAAAATATGAATATTTTATAGCTAAATATCTAAAATTTCATATCAATTAACATATATTATATTTGTTTCTTTATATTTTCTAATAAATTTTCAGTCATTATATGTATGTCAGTGAAAAAAATATTTTGGATTATACCTATCAATATATGTTTTCAATGCTTCAAATCATTCATGTGCTTTATCATCATTGTCATTAATTCACTTTGGAGGGCAGTGAGCTATTAATATATCTACTTTATCTAATTTATTTATTAACTCATTAGCTTCTTTTTGAGTATACATAAAATGTTCTTGATTTTTATACCTTACACATCATTCAAATCATCAAAATTTATAGTTTCAGATATTTATACTTTTTAAATGTAAATTATTAATTTTTAAATCAATCATATATTCTGATTGATAAATATTGCAATGATTTCAATAAACACCAATTTTAGGTATATTTAAATCTTTAATTTCTTTAATTTCTTCTCAATATAAATCTCAAAGAGTTATTATTAAGTCAAAATTATTATCTTTTAATAATTTATCTAATAGTTCAGGCTTTTTATCTGCAATTGCTAATATTTTCATAATTAAATTATTTGATTAATGTTTTAAATTCTTCATCAAATTCCTCCTCCATATCTTTATTGTAGAATGGTAATCAAATAAGTTTATATTCTCAAAATTCTAATTCCATTATTTCAAATTTATTTTCAATTTCAAGTAAAAATTTATTTTTCCAGCTTTCTTTAGAATTTTCAAATCATCAATTATTATCTTTAAATTGATTTCATTTAGGTTCTATAAAAATTTGATAATTAATTTGTTTAGAACTATTTTTATCTTTCATAAATAAAACAAAATCAGGTTCAAACCTACCTCAATCATCAAATGAATATATAGCAAAATGCCTTTCATTTCTAATTAAATAAATTTCATTATATTTTTCTTGAAGTTTAATTACTTGTAATTGAAAATATCTCACTAATTCTTTCTCTTCACTTGTTCAAAAATTATTATCATAAGTAAACCATTCTTTATCTAAAATAAAATCCTGCATTCAATTAGCTCTTTCACTTCATATTTGAAGTGATAATATTTTATCATCAAATGTTTTTGAAATAGCTATACTATTAAAATCTTTTGTTCATTTATATTCTTTTTTCTTTTCCTTTATTTCTGCTTCTATTTTTTTAAATATAGTAGACAATACATATAATTGATTTTCATTACTTAAATCAACTAAAATATCCTTTGTAGCTTCAATATTTACTTTAATACTTCATAAAAAACTTTCATTTTTAATAAAATTAGAGATACTTTTTAATTTAGGAAAAAATAATTGTAAATTATTAAATTTATAAAAATTATTTCTATTTATTGCTTTTAATATAACATTATTTTCAAAATTTTTAATTTTAAATTGTATTACTTCTTTTTTTATTGTTTCAGTCTTTTCTTCTCAAAACAAATCTCATGTTTTAGAAAGTCATGATAATAGAGAAATATCAAATCTTTTAGTTTTTATTCAAGCTTTTTCAAGGCTATTTATTCATTCATTGTTATTTATAATTTTTTTATTAGTATAAATAATTCAAGTTTTGTAAAACTCTGTTTTTTTAAAAGTATCTTTTAATTTTAATTCTTTTTCTATTGTATTTTCTTCAAGCATTCACTCATTTTTAAGTGCTTGTTTTAATTCACTAATATATTCTACATTATAAACTGAATGATAATAAAAGGTTTCTAATATTTTTAACTCATCATTTTTTAAATCAAACTTTCTTTTATATTTTTCTTCTGTTTCATAGGAAAAAGGGAAGTATCTTGCTCATCTTCAAATTAATTGAGCTTCTGCAATTGTTTGAGGTCATGCTTTATTTTTAACTACACTCCTAGTATTATAAAGTCTTACTATGTCAAATAAATTTAATACATCCCAACCTTCATTTAATTTAGCTACTGCAAATATTGCTCTTATTGGATTATTTTTATTTTCAAGAGTATTTAGTTGAACACTTACTAAATCAGATTTATCATTAGCACTAATAGTTTTTTCTTCTGAAAAATCTTCTTTTAATTCCCTAATAAGTAAATCTGAATTTATTTTTTCTAATTCAAAGAAATTAAAGGCTTTTTTAATTACCTTAATATCTGTTGTTTCTTTTAAGTGTAATAAATCGCTTTCTTGTAGTTTATTTATTAAATCATTAAATCTAGTCTTATTTTCTTCACTTTCAGCAATGGTTTTTTGAGCTTTAAATAGTATAACAGGTTTTACTTGTATATTATTTTTAAGAGCAATTTTTAACCTATATTGACTTAAAATTAATGCTCATAATATTCTTTCTTTTTCTTTTAATTCAGATGATATAATATCTACTTCTTTTGAATATCAATCTCTTCTAAATTCTTTTAAATGATATTTAAATATTATTTTTTCATGATACTTATCTACTATATTTTTATTATTGAAATCAAGAGTAGCTGTAAATTCTAGAAGTAAATTTTCTTTATTTGAATTTAATATTTTCATAACAGTTCATTCCCAAGAGTTTTTTTCTTCTAACTCAGTTTTATTTAATTTAGAAGATTTTGTAAGGCTATTTATATGATGAGACTCATCTGATAGGATACATATTTTTTTATCCTTAAAATCTTCATAACTTAAATTATTTTCCTTTATGTTAGTTAAATCACTATGTAGTCATTGAATAGTAGTAAATTTTATATTAATATTATCTGTATCATTTGTACTAAAATTACTTACTTCTTTTATATTTATTATTTTATCATTAAAGGTAAGTTTCTTATTAAATAAATATTTACTAGATGACGTATTTAAAAAATTATCTTTTGTTTTTTCTATAATATTTGAAGAATTTACAAAAAATAGAAAATTTCTATATCATCTGTTGTATAAATCAAGAATAAGTCCAGACATAACAAAAGTCTTACCACTTCAAGTTGCCATATTGAATAACAGATTTATTGGTATTGTTTTATTAGGGTATTTATCTATAAAATGAGTAAACCTTGAAAAGGCTTCTTTTTGATATGGTCTTATTTTGAAATTAGGGTTTAAATTATTTGAGATATGTAACGGAACTTTTAATTCTAACATTCCCATATTTTTTAAAACATCAAATTGTTCATATAATGCTTGTTGCATGAGAATAGTTATTAAGAATAAAATTGCTTATTTAATTTTTTATCATTATCACTCACATTATTTTTTTCATCATTTATTTCACTATAATTCAAAAATAATTGATTTTTATCAAGTAATTCAATTAAAAATTGCTTTTGTTCTTCTAGATTTAATTTATCATAATCTTCAATATTTTCATTTATATTACTTGCTTTTACTTTATAATTTATAGCCCCAGTTTCTTCCATATTTTCAAGTATTTTTTTAAGGTCATTACTATTTTTAGAATTATTAATTTTGTTTAATATTTCTATATTTTTATCAGCAATTTCCATATAAACAAAATTTCATCAACCTTTCCAATCTAAATTTTTACTAATTCATCCTTGTTCTCACTTAATAACTTTTTTTAATCTTTCTTTTGAAATAGTTTCAATATAATCCATTTGTTCTATTCATATATATTGTCTTCACATTTTATGAGCTACAGCACAAGTAGTTCAACTTCATAAATGATAATCAAGTACTATATCTCAGGTATTTGTAGATAAATTAATAATTCTTTCTATTAATTTTTCAGGTTTTTGTCAATTGGATAATGTTTCAACTCAAGACTCTTTATTAATATTAATTGTAGATATATCAGTCCATAAATCTCATAAAAACTTACTTATGTTTTCTCATAAAATTAAGACTTTTAAAATAATTCATTTATTTTTATAAAAAATATTTTTTTTTCATCTAGAATTTATGATAAATCAAAATTTGTTTTCTTTTAACTCTATTTTTATTTCATTATCAGGTTTAACCATATAAATTAAAGAATTTTTATATTTGAGTTTATCTTTTACATTATTTCATTCTTTATAACTTTCAATTTTCCAATTCTCTATTTTTTCATCAATATTTGATATAATTTTGTTATAATATTTTACATATCATTTTAATTCTATTTCATTCTTTTCTATTTTTTCAGGATTAAAAAGAAAAGTATTTTCTTTTTTTGAATAGATTAAAATATATTCTTTATTTTTAGGCATTCTTTTTTCTATATGAGCATTTTTTAATCCTTTTGACTCACTCATTTTTACACTTATTGTATTTATGTTTTTTTCTATTCAAAAAATTTCATCCATTAATATTTTTAAATATGCTTGTTCATTATCATCACATTGAACAAAAATAACTCAATCATCTTTTAGTAAATCTTTTGCTATAGTTAGTCTATTTTTCATAAAGGTTAACCAAGAAGAATGATTAAATCTGTCATTATAATTAAAACTATCATTTCAGGTATTGTAAGGAGGGTCAATATAAATCAGTTTTACTTTTCCTGCAAAATTCTTTTTTAGACTATGTAGGGCTAAAAGATTATTTCATTTTATTAATAAATTATCTTTTATATTTCAATCAGTATCTTTTTTAAAATTATCTAATTGATTTTCTCAATTTTCATCTATTTTTTTAAAATTAGTAAAACTTTTTTCATCTAAAAGCCTATCAATATCATCTCTTGCTAAAATATCATTATAAAATATTTCATCTCTTTTAGTGTCTTCTTTATCTTGTCATCAAGCAAGAATACAATCTTTATAAGGCCAATTTAAGACTACCTTTGAATTATTTGAAATAAAATTATTTCAATCAGTTAATCAAATTTTATTTTTAAAAGATGTAAAACTATCTGGTAGAAATTCTTTATTATTTATAAATTTTACAAATTTTTCATTATTAAAGATTAGAATTCAATCAATATCTTGAAAGAATATTTCTTTAATATTTTTATCATTAATTAGGAGTTTTATTAAGTCTTTATCTAATTTAAAAGCTAATTCTTGTATTTTAGCTTTAGATAATTCTCACTCTATATTTAATCTTACATCTTTTTTTAAAAGATTTGTTAGATTATTTAGTAGATTATTTTTCATAAATAAAAAGGTATTAAAAATTAAATTTTAATACCCAAAAAAAATTAAAAGAGAGTTTTTATGCAAAAATAAAGAGGAGAAAATATAGCATTCCTTCAGAATTTTTGCATAAAAACCCTCTATATCTTATAGTAAAATAAGAAACAAAAAGAGGAGAGAAGAAAAGTATATTTCCTCCTCTATATCTCTTATTTTTAACTACAAATTATAATATAGTTTTTCTGGGTTTTTATGCATTAGTAATATATGAGAAAAATGATTTTTTGCAAGTTTGAGGATTATGATTACTATATATTAAACTTTGCAACTTAAAATATATATATGATTGATGAAATAAGACATACTATTACTAAATGATTGTTAGATGTTATATCTAATGAATGAATATGATTTTGAAAATGGAATAAAGAAAGAACTAAATTCTTTTTAAAATTAACACCTGATTTATTGGAGGATTATTCTGAAATTGAATGATTAACTACAGAAACTTGATTTAATTATTATTGAGTAGAAGAAAGTTTTTTTAAAAATTTAGATATATTAGTTGATTTATGACTAATAGATTGATATGAACTTGAACAATTTTCTGATTTTAAGTATGATTTTGATGAATATTCAAAAAATAGAAAAAAGTTTTATGAAGAAGAAGATAATTTTAAACAATTTGAAAATATTTGTAGAGAAAAATGTTGATTATATATTCTTTCATTTACATCAAATAAAATAAACCTATTTAATGAAATTGTATTTAACTCAAAGAAATTAAAGTTAAATATCAGTAAACAACTATTTAAAACAATTATTATTATTTATAATAACTTTAAAGCTAAAGAAAATTATGATGTATTTGATAGTAATCCTGTTCAAAAAAATGAATTAGAATTAGATATTTTTGATTTGGATATTATTTATGATAACCTAAGTATGTTAAATGAAAAATATGTTTTTTATGATTTTGAAATATTATTATATGTTTTATCAACACATGATACAAAAGAGTTTATGGCTATATTTTTAGATTATTTATTAAATAATTTAAAATGAGAATATAAAGATACATTAGTAAATATTTTAAAAAAAGAAGCAATATTTCATTATTATACTGATGAAGAAATTAATGGTTCAGAAGAAGCTATGAATTTATTTTATGATAATGATGAACATGACCTTAATATTGACTGAGCAATGTTACAAAATTCTATTATTAAAGATAGAATGATTTGAAATCTTTGATATTATATAGAAAACATTAAAGAAAAAGAGCAAGATATTGTAATAAACAATAATAATAGATTTATTTTTTATAATTCAAATAAATCTATGTTAGAATATAATTGAATAAAAATACCTTTTAATGACTCAGTAATTTCAGCTAAATTAATAGAAGAATTATATAATAACTTATGACAATGGCTAACGAAAACTGATTTAAAAAAGAAATGATTTAAAAGTAATATTAAATCTACAAAAGATAATATATTTAAAAATAATTTTAAGGCTTTATCAGTTGTTGAAAAGAAAAAATTAATTAATTTTTTTACTTCTGATAATGAAGAATATATAATGATGGTTTGAATAGAAAAATAGTTACTGTTAAAACAATAAAAGGTTATATGAATTGATGATTTATTTACTATTATAGTAGTAAATAAGTATAAATAATAGTTAAATATTAGAGTATTTGTTTTTTCATTTATTCTATATTAAAATAAAATAACTCTATAATAGAATATTGCAATTGCAGTATTCTTTTTTTATTTTTTTAAAAGATACTAACTAGTTTTTATTTTACCAGCTGGTTGTTAACTATTTAAAATTATGCAACTAAAAGATGAACAAGTGCAAGATTTTAAGGCTCTATATAAAGAGCAATTTAACATTGAACTTACTGATTGAGAAGCATTGGATAAATGATTAAATTTATTAATTCATGTTAAAACTATATTACTTCCTAATTTAGAAGTATGAAAGAAGTAATATATATAGATAGTTT
>Ga0256840_1002755_pt1 | contig 15098 bp, 11 predicted proteins | sample 355202metaG_FD_185969 | JGI IMG/M metagenome (GOLD analysis project Ga0256840, IMG submission 185969) | Hydrothermal vent microbial communities from Mid Atlantic Ridge, Atlantic Ocean - 355-202 | ecosystem: Environmental > Aquatic > Marine > Hydrothermal vents | place: Atlantic Ocean: Mid...
GACAAGGGGAAGCCTTGGGACCATTAACTTGAATAATATTATTCAGGAATCGGCAAATCCATATATGGAGGGCAAAGCACAGTTAAAGGTGGGGGAAAAAATATTCAGGCCCGGGGACAGAGTTATTCATAGAAGAAATAACTATGACCTTGGTGTCTACAACGGTGATATCGGAGTAATCCATGAAATTAACAATCAGGACCTTACCTGTACAGTCTTATTTTTTCCTGATAACAGAAAAATACAATATCAACGTGAAGATATCATGGATCTTGATTTGGCTTATGCCATTACAATACATAAATCCCAGGGAAGCGAATTTGAAATTGTTATAATTCCCATTCTTGCCCAGCATTTTAAAATGCTGTTTCGCAATTTGATTTATACAGGGATCACAAGGGCAAAAAAATTAGCAGTGTTTGTTGGAACCAGGCAAGCACTTGCCATGGCTATCCGCAATCAGGATATCGGTGAACGTCAGACTACTCTTAAATATTTATTAAACAAAAAAATCAAGTGAATATAACCGGTAAGGTTGGAGTAAATAATACATTGAAGTCCTTGGTTTCATTGCTTTTGGCCTGAGCCATTTTTTTGAACAATTTTTGGAGACTGTGACGAACAATGGTTATAGAGCGCTTAGTTTTTAAAAGCATATTCTTGACCTTGAATTTTCGAAAAATTAGGAGAATGTCTTGACTTTTTACTGTGTTTTTTTTATAAGAATCGGGTTACTGAGGGTCTCATTATTTTGTTTTCAGAAAATGAGGCACGCAGTTATAGTTCCATAAGATTTATAAATATAAAATTATAAGTTCAGTAAACCTATAATTTAGAAAGAGATTGTGCAGATATATATTAAAATATAAATATAGTAATTTCAATTAATTACATATAAAATGGCAATGTAATTGTAGGGGCGGAGCTATATTATAACGCGGGTTTTGCAGTTTGAGCATGTTGGAGAATCATTCCAGTCAATGAAATAAAACCTCTCTTGTTGCTCTTGATTTACACTTCAATTAAATTATTGTACAGGTTCACGACTGACATTGCAGTATTAAATACCCTCAACGAGGGGCTAAAATAGTTTTTACGATAATTAAGTTCGGGGGCATTGGGGGGTAGTGTTGTTGGCTTTGCCCAAAATGGCTGTGTGTCTCGCTGCATTCAATGGAGTTCAATGGTTAAACGAGCAATTTGACTCTATTCTTTCTCAGTTTGGTGTTGATGTGACATTGTTTGTTAGCGTTGATATGTCAACAGATGGAACTGAAGAGTTGGTTGATATGCGTGCACGCAATGATTGTCGTATAGTCGTTTTGCCGCATGGTAACCATTTTGGGGGTGCTGCAAGTAATTTTTTTCGGTTGCTTCGAGATGTGGATTTTTCTGGATTTGATTATGTATGTTTAGCCGATCAAGATGATATATGGCTTTCAGAAAAACTGGTACGAGCTTTTGATGTGTTTCAACGTACAAAAGTTGATGCTTACTCGAGTAATGTTGTAGCATTTTGGCCTTCTGGTCGTAGGATATTGGTTAGAAAATCTCAGCCCCAAAAACGTTGGGATTTTCTTTTTGAAGCGGCTGGCCCGGGTTGTACTTATGTGATGAAGGTTAAATTGGCGCAAATAATTCAGACATTTGTTCAGAAATACTGGAATGAATTGCGAAAAGTTGGACTACACGACTGGTTTTTGTACGCATTTACACGTGCTCATGGTTATCAATGGTTCATTGATGAATATGCTGGGGTTTTATATCGTCAACATCAAGAAAATCAAGTTGGAGTGAATGTGGGATGGCATGCATTTAAAAATCGAGTCCGTAAGGTAATGAGTGGTTGGGGGCTTGAACAGGTTGTCTTGATAGCTCGACTAGTAGGATTATGTGATGAATATTTTGTTAGAAGCAGACTTCGAGGCGGGCGGATTGGATTTTTGATGCTTGCAATCAATGCTGGACAATGTAGGAGGTGTGTGCGAGACAGGTGGTTATTTATGTTTTCTTCTATCCTATTATGTATAGTCGGGGGAAGAGGAAAAATCGTAGCTCAGAAAAAGGATAAGGATAAAGGATAAAGGATAAGTAAATGCTTTTTTGCCTTTTGTCAAGAAGTAGAGAAAAAAATTTATGATCCTGAAAAATATGCCCCCACCCCAGAAGGAACACAACATGTTGTGTTCCTTCTGGGGTGGGGTGAAGAGCTATTTGAAAAGAAAAATAGACGTTGGTTGTGAAGTATAATTATTGCTAAAATAGACCAGGGAAATTAAAATATGGCTGAATTTGAGTATAGGACACCTGTAATCCCTCAAATCAATTTTAAAAATATCAGCTCCAAAAGGTGTCAAATACTGGAATCTGGGAGCCTGAATTATCATAATTTGGATCTTCAACATATGTTAATTCAGGAATATGAACAGGTTCAACCTCAGGCGGATCATGGTTGCGGATATCCCAGAGATTCAAATGTTTTAATATTTTATTATTTTATCTATTATTGAGGGTGTTTAGTACATCGGCAAAAAGAGATAAAATCCAGGCACTATGACAAAAAATTACAGAGCCAATCCAATTTTCAATAAAAACAGGCAAAAAAAGAAATTTTTTGAGTAAAAAACAAAAGAAAAAAAAGAGAGGATCATCATTTGGCAACAGGAAGGCCTTGAGCCGTAAAATGGCTCGTAAAAAATATCGAGCGAGTCAGAAAAAAAAGAAGATCATTCTCTTTGAATTAGAGACAAGATGGATTTTGGAACATAATGAGGTTGTAGCTGTTTTTCAATGGCCGGGTTATTAGATGACTGATACTTTGCACACAGCATGGATATTTTGACAATAAATGAAAATGCTCTGTACAAAAGCAGGACAATCGCTGCGATCTGGGCAAGGATATCAGCTCTTTGTTTATTATACACAATAGGCTTATCAATGATTTTCAAATCTTCTTTTATGAAACTGTTCATCCTTTCTGAAGCAGAACGGAACTGCGCAAGCTTTTTAAACCGCCAGGATCCTCTTGGGATTTCATTAATAAGCCGTGGATTATCCTTTATATATGTATGTTTGGAAAAACCTTTTTTATTTTTAACATATGAACATGAACCGATATCATAATCTTTTTGGATATTTTTAATGCCGGCAGCCTTTGAGACAAGACATTGTTTAAAGCAACAGAAGGTATGACGTTTATGCTTTTGATCAAAGCTATTGGGTCTTGTAACAATACCGCACGGGGCAAAAGGCCACCCATTGCGGTCATACCCTCGTTTCCTGACGGCATCACTGGTAATGTCCTCGTTTCTTCTGTTATAATCAATAATGGGAATGGAGCCATTTGCCCTTAAGCAAGTATAATTGTTTATGATATCATATTTCGCATCAGCAATATCAATTTTAACCTGGCAGTCATGGTGGGTATTAATCTGTTCAGCGTTGTTGATAATGAGTTTACCTTCCTCTCCATTGCCACAGATATTAGTTGCTGCTACAGGTAGTTCAAGTTTAAGATCAGGTTCCACCGAGGTTGAAAGTACAAGATTGTATCCAAATATTTTTTGTTTCCTGCCATTTTGGGGATTACGTTTCACGCCAATTTTTGCATCTGTATCCTTGGGGAGTTTGGGACATCTTAAGATAACATCACCTGAATCAAGATTAATTTCAGTAATATTTGAACGGATAGTGTCAATAAACAGGCCGTGTTTATCAAGCTCTTCAACTACATTAAAAAGCATGGCGGTTTGATTTTGCTCTATGGTTGGTTTTTCATCAATATGCCTGAGCTTCAAACAGAGCACCTCAAATTTGGGATTCTTTTTATACTTTTTTTCTTCAGGCACATACGGGCATTCACACTTTACCATGAAAGCCTTGTCAAGATTAATTTTGTTCAGATTATTCAGCCGGTACATAATTTGTTTTTTTACCCGATTGACAACATTTTTTACAGCAATACATGAACATTTATCAGAAAACCAGGTGCAATTTTTATATGCGGACTTTTAATGCTGTAACATGAGGCACAAAAAGATCTTACAAAGGAAAAATCAATTAAAGATATAATCATCTTTGCAAATCCGCCCTGGATATCACCATTTGGCAGGATTTTTACAATATGTTTTTTGAATACATAATTTGAAAGAAGAACAAGACAAGGGAAAGGTTTATTATTGGCTGCTGATATTTTAATATTAAGTTTATTGAGTTTTTTACTGACATTACTGATATTAAATTTATCAAATGGTGTCATCTCTCAACAGCCTTTTAAAATTTTTATTAAGGGGATAAAGATAAACATCTTTAATTTTGCCATGCTTCAGATGTTTATGACCTTTCTTAGACGTACCTTTTGTTTCTCCAACATGTATCCAGTTAGAAGCCTTGTAACACGTACCTTTAAACCTGTCCTGCTCAACAAAAGTCTCCAGCATATACAAAGGATAATTATACACCTTAAGCCAGTCAGAAGAGATTCGTTTGATATTAAGTGCCATAATCTTACTGGCCAGACACTTGACAGTCACCCAGGGCAGTACAAGGTACCGGGTATTATTCGCAACAAAATGAAGATGCTTATTTTTAACAGCCTTTGTCCAGCCCACAAATTGTTCCCTGGAGTTAACAGCCCATGCAGCAGAACCCCATCCAATACAGGCAACAGGAATATCCCCTGTAAACGCCATATACTTAAGATGGTTACCAACAATCTGGACATATCTCAGGTAATGGTACTGTTCCACAAGGCTGTCATAAAGCGGTTCCAACTCAGTATGTCTGACCATTTTGACCTGAACAGATTCAAGTTTATTGATTTTACAATTTACAGGGCTGGTATCAACATTGATGTTTTTAACAACTTTTTTTTTATTGGGAGGTGTATACCTCGGAGGAGGATAATCAAGCATGCCTTTTCTATGCAATGTCAAAAGCAATTCCCTGCATGCCATGTCCTTAAGTCGACCACTGGGCTGAACCCAGTTCCACTTAGTGCAAAGGATTTTTGAGATTTGAGTAAGGATTTTTGAGATTTGAGTTCTGCTTTTATCCCAGTGCTTATGCACAACAGCTTGAATAAATTTTAAATCTTTGTCAGTAATTTTTCTGTTTCTGATGACGAGAAGTTCCATAACAATTGTATATCAGATAAAAACAGGGGGCATTAGCTTTTTAAAAAAAAAATTAAGAAAATATTTTTGCAGGTGGTTTTATAATTGTTTTGGAAATTAAAATGAGAAAATTATGGGTTAAATTATGGGTTAAATTATGGGTTGAACAGAAAAAGTGTGGGTTGAAAACTATTGATTTTATGCTAATCTTGGAGTATTAAACACCCTCAAATATTCAGTTAAAGAATAAAAAATATTGACAAAATTTAAAAAGATGATATATTTTTTCATCTTTTGATAAGATTCAATGATTGATGGGCAGTGGCGGGAACCTTAACGGTTTCCATAGTTTTTTTGGGGAAAATGCATGGGATTTTAAAAATGATTTGTACAAGTGTAAAAAAAGGTGAAGAATGTGTGTTTATGGCCGCCAGCGGATGTAAATACAATGGCGGAGAATGCAAACCTGTGGTTGAACAGTGCAGTGGATGTACCAGAACGGCAGAGTATGAAACAGGGATATTCTGCACAGCAGTGCCTGAACCCGGATTGAAATGGAAAAACGGTAATTGTAATCTTGCAACGCACGTGAAAACTGTCGTTAATACTAAGCAACAGAAAGTAAACCCAATGAAGGCTTCAAAAAGGAAATAGATTAAAAACAGGCAATACCGCTAAACTTATAATAAAATTTTCGATTCTAAATGTGCTTACTACTTGTTATTGCTGCGGTGACGGAGACGAAATTCTTCTGAAGCCGCAGTTTTTTTGTCGTAGTATTAAAATTGTATATTCTAAGTACCGTAGATGCAATCTCTGTTAAAAATGACAGAATTTGGATCAAAGACGCGTAGTTAATTCTTATAATTCACTATACTTAATAGGTGATCATATAAAAAGATCATAATTAATGGAAAACAAATGAATACTCTGGCCAAAGAATTAAATTCAGTTATTAAAGGTGTAAATTCACATGTTTTTGACATGCTCTCTGGAATGGGAAGGGAACTTTTTTTTCCAAAAGGTATTTTAAGCCAAAGTGCTGATGCAAAACAAAAAGCTGATAAAATCAATGCAACCATAGGAATCGCAAAAGAAAACGGCAAAGTGATGAATTTGCCATCTCTTGTATCCTGTATTCATGGAATTGACCCGGATAATTATCTCTCCTACGCCCCTTCTTTTGGTGTTTTAAGTCTCAGGGAAAAATGGAAAGATTTCTTGTATGAAAAAAACCATGATCTTGAAAATAAGTCCATAAGTCTTCCCGTTGTTACATCCGGTATTACCCATGCTATAAGCACCTTTGCAGATTTGTGGGTTGACCCCGGGGACAGGATTATACTGCCTGATATGATATGGGGAAACTACAAAATGAGTTTTTGCATCAGGAACAAAGCTGAGATTGTTCATTACAATATATTTGATTCCACTTTATCACGGTTTAACATGAATTCCTTTGAAAAAACAGTGCGGGAACAGGCAGAGTCATGCAATAAAATTATTGTAGTTCTTAATTTTCCCCATAATCCCAGCGGTTATTCTCCAACTATTGAAGAAGGCCATGGGATTGCTTCAATTCTTATTGATATAGCAAAAAACGGTACCAATGTTGTTGTTGCATGTGACGATGCTTATTTTGGTCTGTTTTTTGAAGATGATACAATGAAGGAATCATTATTTTCACTTCTTTCAGGGGCGGATAAAAGGCTTGTGGCAGTAAAGCTTGACGGAGCCACAAAGGAAGATTTTGCCTGGGGTCTTAGGGTTGGTTTTATTACATACGGTTTTACTGCTGATTCAGGGCTTGAAGAATTATACAAGGTTATTGAGAAAAAAACAGCAGGATGCATCCGGGGTAATATTTCCAATGCTTCCAATTTAAGCCAGGCAGTTGTTTTACATTCCATGGGAGAGGCAGATTATATTAAGGATAAGCAGGAAAAATTTGACGTATTGCAGGATAGATCGTTAACCATAAAAGAAGTGCTTAAAGCTCCTGAGTATAAGAATGCATGGGATGTATATCCTTTTAATTCAGGCTATTTCATGTGTCTTCGTATCAAAAATGTAAATGCTGAAACTTTAAGAATTCACCTTCTTGAAAATTATGGGACAGGACTTATAAGCGTTGGCGATAGAGATTTGAGAGTTGCATTTTCATGTCTTGAAAAAAATGATATTAAAAAGCTTTTTGACACGATATTACAAGGTATCGATGATCTCAGTGGATCAGACAACAATTAATCAACTTTCAAACAATTAATCAATTTTCAATAGTTGATTTAGGATTATGGGATAGGAGTACCTAAAGTAAAAGGAGTTTATTAAAAAGACAACATTTAGAAATGAATAGAATATATATCATTATTCCGGTTTTTAATGGATGGCCACAGACAAAAAAATGCCTGGGGGCATTAAGAAAAAGTAATTACAAAGATATCCCCCTGTGTCAGGATAGATGTCGCCTCAATTAAAAATTAAAATCTGGTGGGATTGAGGTAATTTTATATAAAAGATCGGGCAAGGGTAGAACTAACCCTGAAATGTATAAGGCCGGGGGGTAGCGAAGCAGTCATGAAACCAGGCAATGGATTCCTTTAAAAATTCCCGTTGGTTCTTTTTTGAAGACATCCTGTGATCTCCGTTTTTATGAATAATGAGTTTCTTTGGAGAATTTGTATTTATGTAGATTTCACGGGCATTTTGAACCGGTACTGTTTCATCTCTGTCACCGTGAAAGATTAAGACATTATTCATAAAAGAAATTTGACGACTAAGATCAAAGAGAAGGTTTTTTTTGAAAAAATCAAAGGGCAAAGCAGGACGTCGGTTATTACCTTTAAAGGGAATTTTTTTTACTGTTCTACTTTTGACCAATGCAGAGCATAAAACCGCCCCCGCAGGTTTTATTCCCGCTAAAACAAGTTTTTGCCATGCTGCAATACAGGTGGAACCGCCAAGGCTGCTTCCGAATAATGCTATTTTCCCATTTGTTATCTTAAGAGACAGCATATATTTAACGGCATTGACCATATCCATGCTCCTCTTGTCAAGCGATGTATCTGTTTTAAAATCACCATCACTTTCCCCGCAGCCCCTGTGATCAAATCTTAAAAAAGCTATTCCTTCCATTGGAAGCGCTTTTGCCAGAGCTATCTGCTTATCCGATTCTTTTGAACCTTCCAATCCATGGGAACCGATGACGATACAGGGTTTCTCATATTTTATATTGGTTGACCTGCAAGGCTTTGTTCCGGGCTTTGAAAGAAGATTTTTATTTTGTTCCGGAAGATGCAATACTCCTTTTATTAGTTTATTTTCAGATGTGAACTCGATTTTTTCTGTTATTGTTTCCATCTTGTTTTTATTACATATATAATATATTAATTCAAGTTCAACAGTCATATATATAATTTGATGAAGTAGGGAACGGAGACGAAATCAGTTTCACAGGCAGGCGTATGGATTTGTATAGACTTTAAAATTTTATATGTAATAATTATTATGACAATTCAGCGGAGCGTTATAAAAACTATAAAATTATGGGTATTAAAAAAAGAAAAACAATTGAACTTGAAATCACAGATCTTGCTTTTGGAGGCAAAGGACTTGCCAAATTAGACGGTTTTCCTGTTTTTGTTGACCACACTCTGCCAGGAGACAGGGCTCTTGTAAGGATTGTGAAAAAAAAGAAAAGCTATGCCGAGGGTAGATTGATAAACATTATAGGGCATTCATCATTGCGCTGTAAACCTATGTGCAAATATTCGGGTTATTGCGGGGGATGCCGGTGGCAGGAACTTCCCTATGAGATCCAATTGCAATTCAAAAAAAAACATGTGGAGGATTCCCTTGCACATATAGGACTTTTAAAGGATATTCCCGTTAAAGATGTTATCCCGTCGGAAAAAATAACAGGGTTTAGAAACAAGATGGAATTTTCCTGCAGTAATAGGCGGTGGCTTTTGCCTGAAGAACTTGATAACCCTGATATTATAAAAGATTTCGGTCTTGGACTTCATGTGCCTGGCACCTTTGACAAGGTAATTGATATTCAATCCTGCCCCATACAGCCTGAGACGGGGAATGAAATTCTATCAGAGGTAAGGAAATTTATCAAAAAATCAGGTATTCACGGCTATGACCTTCACACTCATGAAGGATTCTGGCGTTTTGTCATGTTGAGAAATTCCTCTGCATTTAACACTTGGATGGTAAATATTGTAACAAAAGAAGAAAATGACGAACTTCTCATTCCGTTTGCAGAAAAGCTTATTGAAAAATATCCTGAAATAAAGTCTGTGGTGAACAATGTTACATCGAAAAAATCCGGAGTCGCAACGGGTGAGTATGAGAAAATCCTTGCAGGTAATGCCTGTATCAGGGAACAACTCGGGAGTTATCTCTTTGAAATTTCTGCAAACTCTTTTTTCCAGACCAATACAAAGGGAGCTGAAAAACTATATTTCCTTGTTTTCCATTATGCTGATCTTAAAGGAGAAGAAACGGTATTTGATCTTTATTCAGGCACGGGAACCATCCCGATCTGGCTTTCAGGTTCTGCCGGAGAAGTATTTGGTATTGAGATCGTGGAAAACGCTGTAGTTGATGCAAAAAAAAATGCTCAGCTCAACTCAATTGAAAACTGCAATTTTTTAACAGGAGATATAAAAGAAGTCCTGCCTAAACTTGATAAAAAATGTGATCTCATGATTATAGATCCGCCAAGAGTCGGGATGCACAAGGATGTTGTACGCCAGGTTTTAAAGCTTGGGCCTGAAAAAATAGTTTATGTCTCCTGCAATCCTGCAACCCTTGCAAGGGATCTTGGGATGCTTAAATCAGGATATAAGGTCATTGAGGTTCAGCCAGTTGATATGTTTCCCCATAGCTTTCACATAGAATCTGTGGCTGTTCTTAAAGCAAATCTTTGATCTGCTACAATTGGTTATGGTCGGTCTGTCTTAAAGTATTTACCTATTTATTTTGCATATATCTATTTTTATGCCCATTGTTTTGATCCTGATTTGAATCATTATCTTCTGCGGGCTCTGAAAAAAGGCAGTGTAAAATCAGCATGTCATCTTCGTATTCCGAGTGTATTTTATATGGCAGTTTATTAAAAAGTCTTATCATTCCTTTATTGCCCGGCGAGGTATATGCTATTAATCCTTTGATCCCATTGGCTTTTGCAGCTTCTGCAAGTTTAAGTTCCAGCAGTTTTGCTATTCCGTAACCCTGATATTCTCTTGATACGGAAAATGCAATTTCAGCCATATTTACAATGGGATTGCGTAGATATTCCCCAACTCCTATTACTTTACCAAATCCAATTTCTCCCACTGTGGCAATAATGGTTAGATCATTTACATAATCAATTTCAAATGTGGAATCTATCTGATCATGGGCAAAGCTTCTTTTTTCGTGGAAAAATCTTGATACGATATCCTCACGGTTCATGGTGTAATAATGTTCCTGGATTCGTCTTTCATCAACCGGTTTTGAGGGTCTGATAGTTATTGTCTGTCCCTTTATTGTTATAACTTCCTCGATATGAAGCGGATAAATCCCCCTGACAGATTCCTTTAATCTTCGATTGATATCTATAAAATCAAGTTCCTTTGCCTTGGTAAAAAGTTCATCTCTGAAATCGGGATGGGCAATGCTGATCATGGCAAGTGCTCTTTCCTGTATGCTTTTACCAAATAAATTTATCATACCGTATTCTGTAACTACATATTGGACATCACCCCTTGGGACGACAATAGCAGTATCCGTTAACAAGGGTACGATTCTGCTTTTTTTACCCTGATCTGAAGTGGATGTCAGCATAAGAATGGATTTGCCATTAGTTGCCATGGACGCTCCTCTTATGAAATCAGGCATTCCACTGACTCCTGTGAGATTGTTGTAGGGAAGTGCATCTGCAGCCACCTGCCCTGTAAGATCCATTTCCATGGCCGTATTCATAGAAATCATGGAATTGTGTCTTGCAATAATTCTTGGATCGTTTACATAATCTGAAGGGTGAAATTCTATGCTGGGATTGTCATCAAGAAAATCGTAAAGTTCATGGGATCCCACGGCACTACTGGCGACAATTTTCCCCTCATTGAATCCCTTGTATTTATTTGTGATAACCCCCATGGAAACAAGACGCATTATTTCATTTGTAATATACTGGGTATGTATACCAAGGTCATTTTTTTTCGAAAGGCACAAAAGGGTCGCCTGGGTGGTTGCTCCGGGACTTGTCTGAATGGTTGATCCATCTTCAATTAATCTTGATATAAGGCGTGCAATTGTATTTGCGGTTTCAATCTCAGGCCACTCCTTTGCTGTAATAAGTTCTTCTTCATGTTCAACAATATAATCCACATTATTTACATTTATAAAACTTCTTCCGAGAATCCTTGGCATGTTGGAATTAACCTGGGCAATTACCAAATCAGCAGATTCAGCGGCAGCCTTTGTAATATCAACGGAAACGCCAAGACTCATCCATCCGAAATCATCGGGAGGGGATACCTGGATCAATGCTACGTCAATCTGCATACGTCTCGTTTTAAAGAGTCCTGGAACCTGGGAAAGATTTATGGGAGTTATAAATCTTAAATTTTTTTTAATATTTGTTGATTTGCCCGATCCAAGATAAAATGACCTGATGTTAAACTGTTGGGCATGACTCCTGTTGGCTATCAGGGTGATGGGCCTGCACTTAAGACTTAAAAGTCTTACGATCTCAAGATCGGTGAACCTTGAAGATAATTTTGACAATTCATTTACGAGATGCTGGGGTTCACCGCATGATGAACCGATAAATACCCTCTGCCCGGGTTTTATTTTGCTTAAAGCATGTTTCGCACTGCATTTTTTGTCAACATAACTATCAGCCCAGTAACTTGTCTTTGGCATGGCTTTTCTCCTTATTTTCAGCTATTATACAATAAATAAATAATTTCATAAAGCTAAAACATGGGGAAAAAATTTGTATGGTTTATTAGAAACAGCTACACTGCTGCTGTTTTTTTTATTGATGTTATGAATAAGAGAGCATAATTAAAAATATAAAAGTAAATAATAATGCTGAAAACAAAAGTCTTGGTAACACATATTTACTGATAATATTGAAAGTTGATTTGTAAAATAAAAGATGAGGTTATTTATAATGCGGATAATGATACTTGGTGAAAACAGCCCGCTGGGATGGAATACCGCAAGGGTATTTAAAAAAGATCATGAGATAAAGACCATTGATCCCACTGAAATTAACCTGTATGATCCGATATTAATTCAAAGAGAAATAGTGGGATTCTCTCCAGATGTTGTTGTAAATTGTATAGAATATAATGATGTTGATGAATGCGAAACAGAGGGGAAGAAAGAAGATGTCTGGAAACTGAATGCCGGGTTACCCGGGCATCTTGCAAGTATCTGTTCAGAAGCCCGGGTTCTTCTTGTACATATTTCAAGTTCATATGTTTTTGATGGGAAAAAAGAACTTCCCCTTTTCTATTCAGAGGATGATGAGCCTTTTCCCTTATCTGTTTACGGAAAAAGCAAGCTTGAGGGGGAAAAGCGGATAATTGCTAATAACGGCAGATATATCATTGTTAGGACAGCATGGCTGTATGGTATTAAAGGAAGAAATTTCTTAACAACAATATTGAATATGGCCATTAAGAACCCGGAAAAAGAAATCAAGGTAATCAACGACCAATTTGGTTCTCCAACGTGGTCTTTGCGTCTTGCACTTCAGATTGAACGTCTTTTAAAAGAAAAAGCACTGGGGCTTTTTCATGCAACATCAAGAGGATATTGTTCGTGGTTTGAACTTGCCTCCTATTTTTTGAAAAAAATGGAAATCAAACATCGTCTTGTACCGTGCACTGCAGCAGAATATTTTTTCAGTGCTGTTAGGCCAGCTAATGCAGTGCTTGAAAATTCAAGGCTTATGATGGCGGATATGAATCTTATGACCGGCTGGAGACATGGCCTTGATCAGTTTGTCTCAAGATACAGGCAGGAATTGTTGGATCAGAGGAAAAATTATGTTTAATTGCGATTTTTCAGGATTTGAATCTTCTGTTCGTGAGTATATTAAATACGTAGTCGGTAAGAGCATGAAACATGCCACCAAAAGTGACCTGTTTAATGCAGTGTCTTCTGCTGTGCGGAAATTTTTAATAGATTTGAGAATTGATACCGAAGAAAGATATGAAAGACGGGATGTTAAGAGGATGCACTATATTTCCATAGAATTTCTTCTCGGCAGGCTTTTATCCAATAATCTCATCAATCTCGGCATATTTGACACCTGTGGTGATGCTTTAAAAAGAATGGGACTTGATCTTGACGAACTGGTTGAGTTCGAGCCTGAACCGGCACTTGGCAACGGGGGGCTTGGACGTCTTGCAGCTGGTTTTTTAGATTCCATCGCAAGTCTTGACATGCCCGGATTTGGCTATGGGATCAACTATGATTATGGATTATTCCGACAGAGTATCATAGGGGGGTATCAGCGTGAAAATCCTGATTTCTGGCCAAACATGTCTTCACCATGGCTTATAGAAAGATCTGGGGAAAGGTGTATGATACCTGTTTATGGAAGGATTGAAGATACAAAGGATATAAACGGAGAATACAATCCCATGTGGACAGACTGGAAGCTCATAGTGGGAAGGTCCCATGATATTCCTGTGGCGGGATACGGGGGCAGAACTGCCAATCGTCTGCGGCTTTTCTCCGCATGGGCTTCTGAAAATTTTGATATGCAGATATTTAATGAAGGTGATTATTTCAGGGCTGTAAGGGATAAGATTGAATCTGAGAGTATATCAAAAATCCTCTATCCGTCCGATTCAAAGGAGGCCGGGAAAGAACTGCGTTTAGTTCAGGAGTATTTTCTTGTTGCCTGCTCTGTGCACGATATCATAGGAATGTACCTGCAGTCCCACGATAATTTTGATTTTTTTTATAAAAAGGTTGCAATTCAGCTGAATGACACCCATCCAACACTGACTGTGGCGGAACTCATGCGTGCCCTGATAGATGAGTACGGTCTTGAATGGGATAAGGCATGGGATATTACAACAAAGACTCTTGGATATACAAACCACACCCTCATGCCGGAAGCACTGGAAAAATGGCCGCTTTCCATTGTGAAAAAGGTAGTGCCGAGGCATCTTCAGATTATCTATGAAATAAATAGACGTTTTCTTAAAATTCTTATGGAAAAATATCCCGATGACAAAGCAAAAATTGCCAGAATGTCCATTGTTGAGGAAGGTGATGTCAAACAGATTAGAATGGCCAATCTTGCAATTATAGGAAGCCATTCTGTGAATGGTGTTGCAGAAATTCATTCTGAACTTGTGAAAACAAAACTTGTGCCTGATTTTTACGAGTTATGGCCGGATAAATTTAACAATAAAACCAATGGGGTGACTCCGAGGAGGTGGATAGTTTCCGCAAATCCGCGTCTTGCAGAGCTTATATGTGATGCCATTGGCGATAAATGGATTGCAGACCTTGAAAAGATCAAAGCCATTGAACCCTTTTGTAAGGATAAAGAATTTCTCATAAAATTTTCCATGATTAAGAGGGAAAATAAAATACGCCTTGCAAAAATTATTAAAAAGACCGCCTATATAGATGTTGATCCTGAATCCATATTTGATATCCATGCCAAACGTATTCATGAGTACAAACGCCAATTATTGAATGTAATGAATATTATTCATACCTATTTCCTTGTAAAGGAAGACGGCGTGGAACTCCCATGTCCGAGAACATTTATATTTGCAGGGAAAGCTGCTCCGGGATATTTTGCAGCAAAACTTATCATCCGTTTAATCCACGGAATTGCCGACCTTGTTAACAATGATTCCGATGTCAATCAATGGTTTAAAATAGCTTTTATTCCCGATTACAAGGTCTCCCTTGCTGAAAAAATTATTCCTGCGGCAAATGTGAGTGAAC
>Ga0256840_1002756_pt1 | contig 15095 bp, 18 predicted proteins | sample 355202metaG_FD_185969 | JGI IMG/M metagenome (GOLD analysis project Ga0256840, IMG submission 185969) | Hydrothermal vent microbial communities from Mid Atlantic Ridge, Atlantic Ocean - 355-202 | ecosystem: Environmental > Aquatic > Marine > Hydrothermal vents | place: Atlantic Ocean: Mid...
TCAAGGATTTAATGCGACAAGTCGCATGAGCCGACTGCTGAAGTCAATTCAGCGTTAGCGTAGTTTTTTGGACTAGTTCAAAAAGCGTAATTAAAACAAAAAAGAAGGTAAAATGAGCGGTAACACTACTGTGCCTAACAACCATAAGACGAACAACAAACACCACAACAACAAAAGAACACATGTCCCAGTAAAAGGTCACAAGATAGAAGATTTGAGAAATACAGCTCTTGATAAACTACTTGAAATTGCACTTGAGTTAGATATAGAAAATCCTCAAGAACTAAAGCGTCAAGATTTGATGTTTGAGATACTAAAAGCACAAACTACACAAGGTGGTTTCATACTTTTTACAGGTATCTTAGAGATTACAAGCGAAGGATATGGTTTTTTAAGAGCCTTAGACGCAAACTTTAGTGATACAGCCAATGACTCATATGTAAGTGCTACTCAAGTAAAAAAGTTTGCTCTTAGAAATGGCGATATTGTCACAGGGCAAGTTCGTCCTCCCAAAGACCAAGAGAGATACAACGCACTTTTAAAGATTGAAGCCATCAACTATCTACCACTAAAAGATAGCAGAAAAAGACCACTTTTTGAAAACTTGACTCCACTTTATCCAACTGAATCATTTAAACTAGAATATGACAAGATGAAAAAAACTGGTCGTGTACTTGACCTTTTTACACCTATAGGAAAAGGACAACGAGCACTTATAGTTGCACCTCCTAGAAGTGGTAAAACAGAAATCATGAAAGAACTAGCACATGGTATAGCAAAAAATCATCCAGATGTAGAACTCATAGTTTTACTTATAGATGAAAGACCTGAAGAGGTTACTGACATGGAGAGAAGCGTTAGAGGCGAAGTGTTTAGCTCAACCTTTGACCAGCCAGCAAACAACCATGTTCGTGTTGCAAACCTCGTAATAGAAAAAGCGAAAAGAAGTGTAGAAATGGGAAGAGATGTCGTTATCTTACTAGACTCTATCACTAGACTAGCTCGTGCCTACAATACAGTGACTCCTTCAAGCGGAAAGATACTTACTGGTGGTGTTGATGCAAATGCTCTTCATAAACCAAAAAGATTTTTTGGAGCTGCAAGAAATATTGAATTTGGTGGAAGTTTAACCATAGTTGCCACTGCGCTTATCGATACTGGTAGTCGTATGGACGAAGTTATCTTTGAAGAATTCAAAGGAACAGGTAACTCAGAAATCGTTCTTGATAGAAACATATCTGACAGAAGAATTTACCCAGCAATCAATATCATGAAATCAGCAACGAGAAAAGAAGAACTTCTTCAATCTCCTGAAAAACTCCAGCGTATTTGGGCACTTAGAAGTGCAATTAGCCAAATGGAAGATGTCGAAGCACTTAAGTTTTTATATGCGAAAATGTTAAAAACAGAGTCTAATGAAGAGTTTTTATCTCATATGAATGAGTAGAAGAAGTCTACTTACTTCCATTTCTATGCATCGGGTGTTGATAGTCAGTCTTTTCACACCCGCCAAAAATCGCGCCGATCGACATAACCAATAAAATACCCAGTATAATTTTTTTCAATTTAATATCCTCTTACATGTAAAGATTGTAAGATTATACAATAATTTCTCTACATGTAAAGGTTTTGATTTGTCTCAAGTTCTAGCACTAAAATATCGTCCCAACTCATTTGATAAACTTATAGGTCAAGATTCTGTTACTCAAACCCTATCTATGGCGCTTGATAAAAATAGAATTTCTCATGCATATCTGTTTTCTGGATTGCGTGGAAGTGGTAAAACTTCAACTGCTAGAATTTTTTCTAAAGCTTTGGTGTGTGAAAAAGGTCCTACTTCTACTCCTTGTGAAGTTTGCGAACATTGTAAAATGGCAAACGAAGGTAGGCATATGGATATCATAGAGATGGATGCCGCTTCAAACCGAGGAATAGATGATATAAGAGATTTAATAGAACAAACCAAATACAAACCAAATAGTGCAAGATATAAAATATTTATCATTGATGAAGTTCATATGCTTACGCTTCCAGCTTTTAATGCACTCTTAAAGACGCTTGAAGACCCTCCAGAGTTTGTTAAGTTTATACTTGCAACCACTGACCCACTTAAGCTTCCAGCAACCATATTATCAAGAACTCAGCATTTTAGATTCAAACAAATTGCCAATATAGATATAGCTCATCATCTCTCGCATATATTAGATATTGAAGAAGTAGAATACGATAAAGATGCTCTAGATATGTTGAGTAGAACTGGAAATGGCTCACTCAGAGATACTCTAACAATACTTGACCAAGCTATTATATTTTCAAATGGCAAAATCACTTCTACAAAAATCGCTTCCATGCTTGGATTGCTTGACCCTGAGCAAATACAAATGATATTTGACACCATACTCAAAGGCGATAGAGAAGCTCTTGTCGAAGAAGTAAAAAAACTAGAAACTTATGAGGGCGAAGTAGTCATAGATGGACTTATAGCTCATCTAAAAGAGTCATTTTTCAACTCAGATGGCAAGTTTTCAACTCTAATAACTGAGAGATTTTTTAGGATACTAAGCGAATCAAAAAATCTTCTATTTTTAAATGCAGATAATGGTTTCGTACTAACACTTCTGTTTTTCAAGATGCTTGAAGCAACCAATATAAAAACAATAGAAGAGATGGTAAGTACACTTGAAGATGAAAAATTCAGAACTCCAGAAACAAAAAATACAACTAAAGCACCTGTGCCTCAGCAAAATCCTGCAAAAAGTGTTCCCCAGAAAGAAACCATACCAACTCCTGAGCCTTTACATGTAAAGGATGATGGAGCAAAACTATTTAATGAGCTCATACTGAAACTAGAAGATAGAAGTTATGAATTGGGCAAGTGTTTTAAAGATCATATTGAATATACTAGCTATGAAAACGCCACTCTCACATGGTCATCTTCAGCTGATGATGAAGACAAAAAAACTCTCAAATATGGATATCCAGTCATAAGACAATTTGTCCAAGAAATTTTTGGAATTGATACGAAAATCAAGATGAGTCAAGGCGAAAAAAAAAAGAATATAGAGGTCAATAATGCAAATGAAAATACCTCTTCTATGCTTGAAGATATAGAATTCAATAACCCAAATGAAGGCACAAATACAGAAAGCTGCATAAGTGGGCATATAACTGCTGACAGAAAAGAGAGCGAAGTAAAAGAGATATTAAACGACCCTTTTGTAAAAAAAGTACAAGATATGTTTGAAGTCAAAGATATAAAAATATATCCTAAGGTTTAATTCACTTATGTCCTATGTTTTTCTGCCCTAGATTTCCATCTATATCCATCTTGTATGCTGCTCCAAAACCAAGAACTAAACTTTGCTCTTGAGGAGTAAGCTTAATCACCCTGAAGTCTTTCATAGTTTTCAAAAAAGAGAGTTTATCTCCATATTATTTATATCCTATGACATAGTATGTGTCTTTCCCATCTACTTTTTCTATTGCTATTTTAAATTTTTCAGACCAGCGTTTTATAATCTCATTTACATTTCGTACCAGCTCATCACCTTGGGCTAAGTTTTTAATCTTGAAGTAATCTTTAGTACTTGAAAGTGCAACGCAGGACAAGTGAGATTGTAGCTGGTCATGAAGTGATATCAGATGTTTTTCTACTTGCTCAAAATTGCGTGTGTTATTTATCACTTTTTCTACTTGTTTCAACGCACTATCCGTAACTGTGTATCCTAATTGTTTTAAAATAGCCTCTTTTATCATATCTATCCTTTTCTATTTCTGTAATGCTATCAAAACACCTTCTATCATTTTAGAGATGTCACCATCAAGAATGCCACTTACATTGGAGTAAGCTATATTGCTTCTTGTATCTTTTACCTGTTGGTATGGAGCCATGACATAACTTCTAATTTGATGTCCCCAACCAATCTCACTTTTTTCAATTCCTGCTTTTTCAGCTCGCTGTTTCTCGATTTCAAGCTCATATAGTCTTGATTTTAACATTTTCAGTGCATTTGCCTTGTTTTTATGCTGACTTCTATCGTTTTGACACTGAACAACCACTCCAGTTTCTATGTGCGTTATGCGGATGGCAGAATCCGTTTTGTTGACATGCTGACCTCCTGCACCACTCGAACGATATGTGTCTATTCGTATATCTCTATCTTCTACTTCTATATCAATATCGTCATCAACTTCTGGACTTACCATAACGGAACTAAATGAAGTATGTCTTTTTGCGTTAGAATCAAATGGAGAAATTCTCACAAGTCTATGTATGCCGTTTTCTACTTTTAGATAACCATAGGCATTGAGACCGCGTATCACAAAACTCACATCTTTTAGACCAGCTTCATCACCTTCTTGAAAATCTAAAGTCTCAACCGTAAAACCCTTTCTCTCAGCCCATCTAAGGTACATCCTATACAACATACTAGCCCAATCCTGACTCTCAGTACCACCAGCTCCTGGGTGAATACTCACAATAGCATTGTTGTTATCATCATCGCCACTAAGCATCATAGCAACCTCAAGGTCACTTACAAGAGTTTCTAAACTTGTAGCTTCATCTACAGTTTCCTTTACAGTCTCTTCGTCGCCCTCTTCTAGTGCCATCTCATATATGTCATTTGTATCTTCAAGTGCGACTTTTGCTTTTTCATACCTGCTCAAAATAGAGTTTGCTGCTGTCTTTTCTTTGGAAACAATAGCTGCTTTTTTTACATCGCCCCAGAAATCTGGATCTTGTTCCATCTGCGCAATCTCGTCCAATCTCGCTTTTATATTCTCTGGTTTTATGATTTGTGCAATATTGTCAATCTTAATTGCAAGTTTTTTTAAAAGTTCAGTGTATTCATAACTATCCAAATTAATACCTTTTTGCTATAATGTCTTCTTATTTTACAATAAAGAACCTAAGATGAAAATATTAACAACAACAAAAGAGCTTATAGACTACAGAAAAACCCTTACATGTAACATTGGATTGGTACCAACCATGGGAGCCTTGCACCAAGGACACATATCTCTCATAAAAAAATCTGTACAAAACCATGACAATACTATTGTCTCAATATTTGTAAATCCTACGCAGTTTTTAGCTGGAGAAGATTTCACAACCTATCCAAAAAAGCAAGAAGCGGATTTAAAAATATGCGAATTAGCTGGGGTTAATGCTGTTTTTATGCCTGATATTGATGAAATATACTTTAAAGATGAGCCAAGCATTCTAGCACCTATGAAGCAGAGCTACATACTCGAAGGCTATCAAAGACCAAAGCACTTTGATGGTGTTTTAAGAGTTGTGCTAAAACTTTTAAACCTTACTAAGCCAACAAATGCCTACTTTGGCAAAAAAGATTCTCAACAACTTTTTTTGATAAACAATATGGTCGAAACTCTTTTTATAAATACACAAATCATAGGTTGTGAAATAATAAGGCAGGAGAATGGCTTAGCTCTTTCTTCGAGAAATGCATACTTAAATGACGAAGAAAAACTAAAGGCACTAAACATATCTAAAGCACTAAAAGTAGCTACACAAGAGATTATGCGTGGTGAGTTACATGTAAAGACCATAGAGTCAAAAATGCAAGAAGTTTTAAACTGTCTCGATGTTGAATACATCGCAATAACAGATAGAGAATTTAATGGTATAGAAAATATAAGATTAAAAAATAGTATGATTTTAGTAGCTGCTAAAGTTGGCGAAACTAGATTGATTGACAATATATGGATATAATCAATCAATCTTCATCTAAAATCTCTTTCAAAGCTTTTTTCACATCTACTTGACAACATTTTCCACTTGGATTTTTTACTTCACAAGAACAACCCAAACTTTTCATCTTTGATTGAATGTCGGCTATGGCACTACTTGTACCATTTTGTTTGATATCTTCTTTCATTTTTTCCTTAGTCCAGCCAAAACAATAACAATAGTTTTTCACTTTTGCATCAGCTTTTAATCCAACGCTTACGCTTAGATCATTTTGGTTCAGCACTTCAATGCCTCTAAAATATATAGCCCTACATGTAGAAGTTTTACAATAATAAAAACCCTCTAGTGAGTCTAATCTGTCTTTTGCTTTGGGCGTCAAAAGGGCATCTAATGTTTTTGCTAACACTCCTTTTGCTTCCTCGCCACATATCGGACACTGTGTTTTTCCCTTAGGTTGCACTATGCAACAATCATCTCCATTGCTTTGTGGTTTTGTCGCAAAACAACATTGTTCATTTGACATTTTTTATCCTTCTATGATTTTTTGTATTTGTACCAGTTTATTGAGTGGTACAAAGTAAAATATAGTCATGCCATCACGCCTACTTGCTAAAAGTCCGCCATCTTTTAGTTTTCTTAGATGTTGAGATATTGGCGATTGTTTCATGCCTAATATATCACTCAAATCGCAAACACATAAATTTTTTTCATTTAAAAACAAATACATGATTTTTAAACGAACTTCATTTCCTAACAGAGCAAATATTGTAGATTTTTCCAAAATAGTCTCGCTATTCTCATCTACCAAATTTGAACATCTCTCTAACAGTTTTATATCTATATTTTTTCTAATACACTTGATTTGTTTATCCATACTTAAACCCTTTAAAGAATATTAGCATATTCTAATATAGTTGTCAAGCATAAATAACAAGAAGTAATTGACAAATTCAATATTATGTCGTATAATAAAAATTATATATAATACTATATACTAAAATATGGAGAAAACTATGGTAACTTATGCAAAAGATGAAATGGTAGGTATAACAGAGCTTGGTAAATCACTGGGAAGTTATCTTGATAGAGTGACTTCAAGTGCATTTAACAAAATAGCAATAATAAGAAGAAACAAACCAGAAGCAGTTATAGTAGCAATAAAAGAGTATGAACTATTGCAAAGAGCTTATGATATGCTGGAACGAAAAGAGATAGAAGAGATATTGAACGCAATGACAAAAGAGGACAAAGAGGTGGCCTGTTCTAAAACAGTAAGTATTAATATATAATATGATAAAAAATATCAAGCTTACATATCTAAAAAAAGCTACCAAATTTCTTGATAAAAATCAAAATATACTATACCCATCCTAAATCAAACTAACGCATAACAGCGTTTCTATTTTGTTCACTATTGAGGCAGATGTTCTCAAGCATAGCTGGCTATGTTTGAGGTTATCTAACGAAGAGAGTGGATAAAATAGAAACGCCCTACGGGGAGTGCAAAGAGGCATAATCTTTAAATATAAAAATATTTGAATTGCAGTAAGCAGTCCTGCATATTTTTAAATTCAAATCTTACGCCTCTTTGCACTCCTGTTATGCGTTAGTTTGACTTAGGATGGGTATAACACTATCTCAAGCCGATGAATTGCTTATAAAATTTATAAAAATAGTTAATTTTAAATGAAAGAGAAAATAATGAGTAAAAATTTATACCTAGTTTCGCTAGGATGCAACAAAAACCTAGTTGACTCTGAAGTGATGCTAGGTAAACTAAAAGATTATGAAATAGTAAATGAGCCAGAGACAGCAGATGTGCTTATAGTGAATACTTGTGGTTTTATTGGGCCTGCAAAAGAGGAGAGTTTGGATACTATATTTTCTTTGCACGAAGCTCGCAAGAAAGAGTCTTTGCTTGTAGTAACTGGGTGTTTAACTGAACGATACCGTGAAGAGTTGCAAGCAGAACTGAAAGAAGTAGACCTTTTTACAGGAACTGGAGATTATGATAAGATTGATGAGATTATCAATAGTAAAAAGAGTCGTTTTACACCTGCAACTTATCTTTTAAATGATGAAGAAAGAGTGATTACTGGCTCAAAGTCTCATGCTTACATAAAACTAAGTGAGGGGTGCAATCAAAGTTGTAGTTTTTGTGCAATCCCTGGATTTAAAGGCAAACTTCACTCCCGCACAGTTGAATCCATAGTCAAAGAAGTAACAATCTTGGTAAAAAAAGGATTTTATGACTTTAGTTTTATCTCTCAAGATAGTAGCTCTTATGGACGTGATTTAGGTAAAAAAGAGGGCTTAATAGAGCTTATTGGGCTTGTGGAAAACATTGACGACATAAAGAGTGCTAGAATCCTTTACTTGTATCCTACAACCACCTCAGATAAGCTTATAAACACTATCATAGACTCTGACTTATTTCACAACTACTTTGATATGCCTATTCAGCATATAAATTCTGAAATGTTAAAAAGAATGAAACGAGGAGCTGGAAAACAAAGGATAGTTGAGCAGCTTTCAATGATGAGAGAGGCTAAAGATAGCTTTTTAAGAACTGGGTTAATCATAGGGCATCCAAACGAAAGCGAAGAAGAGTTTGAAGAGCTTTTGGAATTTGTGAAAGAGTTTGATTTTGATAGAATTTCGCTATTTGCTTATAGTGATGAAGAAGACACGAGTGCTTATGATATGGATGAGAAGATTGACGATGATGTGATTACTCAGAGGCTTGAGCGTATAGAAAAAATCGTCAGACTTAAGTACGAAAAATCACTCAAAAATGAGATAGGGGAAACCATACAAATCATCATAGATGATGAGAGTAGCGAAGGTGAGTTTTTTATGGGAGCTAAGAAAATGAACTGGGCACCTGAGATTGATGGTGAGATACTTGTCAATGAGAGTGATGTTGCAGCTTTAGAAGTCGGAAGAAGCTATGAAGCAAAAGTCAAAGAACTAGTTGGAGATAAGCTACTTGTTAGTGTTACCAAAACTCTCTTCTAGTGTTTTAAGGGAGTTAAAAAAAGGAAAAAACCTACTTGCTTTTTCAGCGGGCAGTGATTCTAGTGCACTTTTTTTTATACTTAAAACTTTACATGTAGAGTTTGATATTGCTTTGGTCAATTATCAAACAAGAGAACAAAGTAACGAAGAAGAAGAGTATGCAAAAGTATTGGCAAAAAAGTTTGGTAAACAGTGCTACATCTTTACATGTAAACTTGAATCAAGTAACTTTGAACACAATGCAAGGCTCAAAAGATACTCTTTTTTTGAGCAAATTATAGCAGATAATCACTATGACAATCTGATGACTGCACATCACTTAAATGACCGTTTTGAATGGTTTTTGATGCAATTATCTCGTGGTGCAGGAGCAGTTGAGCTTAGTGGAATGAACGAAATAGAAGATAATGAAAACTATAAAACAATAAGACCACTTTTAGGCATCAGCAAAAAAGAGATTTCAGAGTTCTTACATGTAAACAAAATAAAACACTTTTTGGATTCCTCAAATAGAGACAAAAAACACTTACGAAACTTGATGCGAGAGGAGTTTTCCAACGCTTTTTGCGAACAGTTCTCAGATGGTATAAAAAAAAGTTTTGATTATCTTGAAGAAGATAAAAAAAGACTATTACCAAAGGTCATATCACAAAGTCAAAAACTTTATATTCTGCAAAGAAATGATGATGACTTAATAAACATAAGAGGTATAGATAAGATTGTAAAAAAACTTGGTGTACTTCTAAGTAAAGATAGTCGTGATGAAGTGATACGAACGAAGGACTGCGTGATATCTTCAAAAGTTGCAGTATCTTTTAGTCAAGACAAAATCTACATCTGCCCTTTTGTTGATGTTGTGATGGACAAGAAGTTTAAAGAAAAATGTAGGGTTGAGAAAATCCCTGCGAAAATAAGACCTTACTTATATACTATTTCGTAGAGTTTATATCGTAAACCTTGATTGTAAATGTTGCTGTAATCTTACTTGAATTTGACTCCATAAGAATTGGAAAATCTGCTTGAATTATGTTTTCATATCTATTTAATCCATCTAAAAATTTGTAAAAATTTGTTGGGCTTTTTAAAGATGTACTAACTTTTAGTTCATACTCAACAAACTCTTTTTTATATGCTTTTTTTGCTATTTCAATAAAAGATACTTTTTTAAAAAATTTACCTGCGTATGATATAAAATTGTCTTCAGAAAATTTATGAACAAAAGATGTTATTGCCCGTCTATTTTCACTGTTTAGATTGCTAAATTCTTTTTTTCTTTCACTTAGTACATTTTCAACTCTCATCTTGTGAACAAAAGCTGTTTTATGTACAGACTTAGATGCTCTATAGTCTTTTACATTTGGAACTATCACAAATAGTATCATAAAAAAAACAACAACTATAAAAACTAATAAGTAAATCAGCAACTTTACAATATTGATTTTTTCCATACTTTTATCCATCATTTCACCTCTTCTGGATCTATGATTCTATTTGTACTAACAAAATGATACCAACCGTCACTACTAAGATAAAACATAGTATTGCTAGTGTGAAATATAGACTTTAGTGGTGCTGCTAAGAGAAAATTGTAGACATCTTTTGTTGGCGTTATGCCATAAATGACAAGAGTATCTTTTTTCATAATTACCTTGCTGAGAGTTATCTGGTCTGGAACTAAATCGAAAAGATTTTTTATACTATCTTTTAGTATAGTATTATTTGCGTATATCTCTTCTGCTACTGCTTTTTGTCTTAAAACGAAACTTATTTTATCGTCAATATTATCTATGTTTTTTTCTAATACTGCTCTTTGAGTATCTAGGTTTTTTGCATTACTTTTATAATCAGAATTTTTATACATAATAAACAGATTAAATACATTTAAAAAAACAAATATAAAAAATATAAAAAATATCCATACTTTTGTAAACATGGAAAAAAGATGTTTTTTTCTGGGTGCTATAAAAGATAATTTCACGATAAAGCCTCTTGTCTTGCCATGGTACATATCGTATCGCTGATATTGACTTTATTCATCTCTATATCCATAAGAAGTTCATTTTCAATCATATCTATAAATTCTGAACTGATTTCATATCCATCAAATATAACAATAGTATCTATAAAACTACTCTCGTATAAAGAATTTGTATAAAATTCTTGCAAAGAAGACTTTAGATACTTATAAATCAATACATCTCTACCAAAGAGCTCCAAGCTACTCTCATCGGCTATATTTTTATCATCAAAATGACCTAGACTGCTATCTTCTGGTAATCTTTCATCAAAATCTGTACTTTCTGTTTCATCATCTAAATCATCAAATTCATTTAAACTCTCTAAATCCTCAGTGCCACCAATATCATCATCATCTATACCGTCAAGGTCAATTATGTTTTCTATGCTCTCTTCTTCTTCTACATTTTCCCAATCTTCTTCATCTGACGAAGAGAGTTCATCATCTGTGGTTGTTTTAAAATAAGCTCCGAAAAGAAGGTGATTGCTATCAAAAACCGAAATAGTAACTGAGTCTTGATAGTTCAACATATAAAGTATCGGTTTGTTTTTTGTTTTTTGTTTTTTGATTAGTGAATACTGAACCATAAATGGTGAATAAATAAAATCTATTCCTACATCTGAAAAAAGATTTTTAATCCAATTTAAATCAATAAAAGAAGCATATACAGACCATTTTTTGTCTATATCAAAGCGAGTAACACTTTTTATGTCTATACTATTATTTTCAAAATCGCTAGCACTTATGCCATTAATTGCTCCCTGTCCCATAGAGTCTAAGAAAACTGACAAATACGCAAAACTATAATCATCCTGAAGCTTCACTAGATAATCTTGCATCTTTGTGGGAACACTATCATGCTCTTTTATATCAAAGTTTTTAGTAAATTTATCTTTTAAAATGCCATTTTTTACAACTTTTGAGTATATAATCCACTCGCCATCTTGTTGCACAATGGAAATAAATATATTTGAAAGATATTTTTGAAAAACTTTGGTCAAATTCATACATGTCCATTTAATTTATTTTGCACTATTATACCTGAAAGCAAAAAAAGTTCCTAAAAAAGTTCCTTATGAAGTTCTATAAACTTTTTTTGCATCTTTTTACTCTCTTCGAGTAGGGATTCCTCTGTTAGAGTTGATGCAACTAGGTCTTTATAACTCTCTATCATAATTTCACATATCATTTTAACTCGTAACTTATCTGGTTTGGTATAATCTTTTTTAGAACTTATATTTTCTATTTTTTTTAAGTACTCATTACCTTGTTTTATGTATGCTTCATACTCTTTTGATATCTTACTTTGAACCATGACAGTATTTGCCATTTTGTTGTAGCTATCCTCTTCATAAGCCTTTTTTGCAAGTTCATAAGCACTTTCATAGTTACCTAAAAAGTAGTAAACTCTAGCTTGAATTGAGTTTTGATAAGAAGAGTTAGAACTGAAAAAATAGAGACTTCCACCAAGCAATAAAACTATAAATAAAATCAATTTAATCTTAGAAAGCATATTTCATAAGCCTCTCTTTTATCATATTTTTTGCAGATTCAAGACTCTCATCAGTCACATAAAAAGGGTCACAATAATAATAATCCAAAGTACAAAATGGTTTTGGGATTGAAAATCTATCCCAACTATTCATACGCCATGCTTTTGAAGCTTTACAGTTCATGGTAACTATTGGTATATTTTTCTTTTGTGCTATGATGGCAGCACCATCTGCGACACTATATCTTGGTCCCTTTGGTCCATCAGGCGTCATACCTATATCCCTACCTTTTTTCAGAGCTTTAAATGCCCCTTTTAAAGCCCCAACCTTACCATAGGTAGAACTACCACGTATAGATCCACCACCAAAAAGATGAAGAAGTCTTGCTGCTATCTCTCCATCATGGTGTTGGCTAACTACAACATCTATATTTTTTGAGTTTCTATAATCGCGATAACCAAAAGTCAGCATCAAAAGTTCGCCGTGCCAAAAAACAAATACACTTGGGGTATCTTTTATTTTTGTCTTATCAAAATGGTATCTTTTTTTACATGTAAAGTATATAAAATAGAGAAATACAATACCCAAATATGGAACTATAAGCGCCTCAATTTTTCTTTTTATTTTTTTACTGAACAATTTCGCCATATAATGCCAAGCGTCTTGGATTAGAAATCAAAACTTTTTTAGTAGTCCCAAGTAACTCTTCGCCACCTTCTACCTGAACAAGTGCATTATGATCGCTTCTACCTGCCACCATGCCATTGTTTCTAAGCTCTTCAAAGTAGACTTCATATGTCTTGTCTTTGCGTGAACTTGATATCTCATCAAGTATCTCATTTTGTCTATCTTGCAATCTTTTTAGTCTTTTTGAAGCTACTTCACTATCTACTTGGTTTGTAAATTCTGCTGCTTTTGTAAGAGGACGGGCTGAATATTTAAAAGCGAAAATTTGTTCAAATTTTACCTTTTCCATAACATCCATACTATGCTCAAAATCCTCATCACTCTCCCCAGGAAAAGCCACGATGATGTCTGTACTGATAGAAGCTTCAGGTACTAACTCTCGTAACTTTAAAGCACGATTCAAAAACCACTCTTTCGTATACCCTCTTTTCATCTGCTCAAGTATATGAGTTGAGCCACTTTGTAGAGGCATATGCATAGACTTACATACTTTTGGGTTATTTGCAAAAGTCTCTAAAAACTTATCGTCCATATGAAGTGGATGTGGTGAAGTAAAACGAATGCGTTCTACCTCTTTTACTTCACTTATAAGATTTAAAAGATCCGAAAAGTCCATCTTTTCATCTCGTTTTGACGAAAATCGTTTTCCATAATTATTGACATTTTGACCAAGCAAAAATATCTCTTTTGCCCCACTTTTTGCAGCTCTTCTTGCTTCATTGACGATAAGCTCTGGAGGTATAGATATCTCATCTCCACGAGTTTGTGGAACAATACAATATGTACACTTTTTATCACAACCTATAGAGATATTGACAAATGCTTTATGTTTAGAAGTTCTAAAATCACTAAAAGCATAATTGCTCTCGTCATAATCAATGCTAACATCTATAAACTTATCTGTTTTAACTGCCTCAGAAACTTTAGATACATTTCTAGCACCAAGAACAAAACTAACTGCAGGAGCTCGTTTGAAGATATCTGCACCCAAGTGACTTGCAGTACAACCACAAATCCCTATCTTGGCTCCATCTTTTTTGATTTTATTGAAAACACCTATTTCAGAAAACAGTTTATTTACTGGTTTTTCTCGCACACTACAGGTGTTTATCATAATCAAATCAGCAACTTTTGCATCACTGCACAACTCATAATTCTCTTTACTACTCAGTTCAGCTATGATATGCTCTGTATCACGCGTGTTCATAGCACAGCCAAGTGTTTCTATATAAACTTTCTTTTTAGTACTCAAAAGTTTCAGCCTTAAAGTATGTGAATCTCATACATATAGTCCTCATCTGCTAGACCGTACTTTACTTCACGAAGATAAACACTAAAATCTTTTTCTTCAAAATACTCTACTAAAGCCACTAAATCTTTATGTGAGTTTTCTTTGTCAAAATAAAATATTTTATGTCCCTCTTTAGCTATAATCTCTTCTACTTTTTCTAGTAAAATTGTTTTTGGTTTTGCGTTGATTGCATTTCTTGCTAATTTTAATTCCATTTAGTCTACCTTATTGCATTATTATAATCTACCATTGTAGCCATATTTCGATAAAATTCGCATTAAACTAACACAAAGCAAGTTTAAGATATAATTCAACTCTTCTAAAGGCAATCCCTAAAAAACCACTGTTAATTTATATTGCTAAAATAAAAGGATGTATTATGGAAAAAATTATAGATATTATTGAGTCAATAGCTCATGAAAAAGATTTAAATATTGAAGATGTAAAAAAAACTGTCTGCTTAGCTATGACAAGGACTGCAAAAAAAATATATGGCGAAGATTATGATTATGAGACTGTCATAGATACAGATACAAAATCTCTAGCACTTTTTCAAAAGATACTTGTTGTAAAAGATGATGATGAAAGATTAGAAGATGAAAAAGATAAATTTACAGGAGTCACTGAAGCTAAAGAAGTAGATCCTGACATTGAAGTGGGAGATGAGCTTACTTATGAATTACCACTAGACAATCTAGGAAGAACAGCTGCAGCCACTCTTCACAGAGAGTTAGAGTTTCACATACAAAGACTACTAGAAAACCAAATATTTGACAAATATAAAAATATGGTAGGCAATAGCATCTTTGGCACGGTAACAAGAGTGGATAACGAAGAAACAACTTATGTAGAGTTTGATGAAGTTCGTGCTGT
>Ga0256840_1002757_pt1 | contig 15094 bp, 17 predicted proteins | sample 355202metaG_FD_185969 | JGI IMG/M metagenome (GOLD analysis project Ga0256840, IMG submission 185969) | Hydrothermal vent microbial communities from Mid Atlantic Ridge, Atlantic Ocean - 355-202 | ecosystem: Environmental > Aquatic > Marine > Hydrothermal vents | place: Atlantic Ocean: Mid...
AAAGACGTGTCGAAGAAGGTACCCTCTTCTTGCATGGGTGGCATTATGATATAGAGAATGGTAGCATTGAATACTATGATGATGAAAATTATGAATTTAAAGCCCTAACTCAAAAATAATTGGATAAGATATAATTAAACATAAGTAAAATGAATAGGGATAATGAATGATTGCAAATAATATTGAAGAACTTATAGGGAATACTCCCCTTGTGCGTATAAATATTCTATCAAAAGAGACGGGGACACACATTTTAGGAAAGTGTGAGTTTATGAACCCAACTTCTTCAGTCAAAGACAGAATTGCCTTTAACATGATTAATGAGGCATTAAAATCTGGAGAGATAGAGACTTCGACGACTATTATAGAACCTACTTCAGGTAATACAGGCATAGGACTTGCTGCCATTTGTGCGGCAAAAGGCATGAGGTTAATACTTACCATGCCAGAAACTATGAGTATAGAACGCAGAAAAATTCTTAGCCATTTAGGGGCAGAACTTGTGCTGACCCCAGGCATAGAGGGCATGGGTGGCGCGGTAGACAAAGCCAATGAGCTTGGGAATAGCCTCAAAAATGCTAAAGTACTACAACAATTTAACAATCCAGACAATCCAGATATCCACAGAAAAACAACTGCCAAAGAGATACTCGAAGATGTCCAAGAAATCGATATTTTTGTTGCTTCCGTAGGTACAGGTGGAACATTAACAGGAACAGGTGAAGCACTAAAAGAACAACACCCCTCATTGCAAATTGTAGCTGTAGAACCCTCAACTTCCGCAGTACTTGAGGGATGTCCAGCAGGACCACACAAAATACAGGGTATCGGCGCAGGGTTCATTCCTAAGATACTCAATACTGAACTCTATGATGAAGTCTTAGCAGTAAGTAACGAAGAAGCCTTTGCAATGGCACAAAAAGTTGCCAAAGATGAAGGTTTGCTCGTCGGTATCTCTGCAGGTGCAAATTTACATGCAGCCCAAATTTTAGCCAATAGACCAGAGAACAAAGGCAAGACCATTGTCACTATTTTATGTGACACTGCGGAGCGTTATCTTTCTACGGAACTCTTTGAGGGATAAGCATTTGCAAAACCTATCTTCGCATACGTATCTTCTTGAAACCATTAAGTGTGAAGATGGCATAGTTTTTAATTTACCCTACCATCAAGAAAGAGTAAACAAAAGTCGTAAAGAACTCTATGATACTACAGATACCTTAGCATTGGCATCTTTTATTATCCCTCCCAAAAATGGTCTCTATCGCTGTCGTATTGTCTATGCAGAAAAGATACAAAGTATTGAATATATCCCCTATATACCCAAAAAAACACAGAACTTCAAAGTTGTCAGCTCAACCTTAGACTACCATTTAAAGTATGCGAATAGAGAGGTATTTGACACACTGCTCGCAACCCATCATGATGTAGATGACATTATCATAGAAAAAAAAGGGTATATTACCGATACAAGCATCGCCAATATTGCGTTCTATGATGGAAAACAGTGGGTAACCCCTACCAATCCTCTTTTAAAAGGCACTATGCGTCAAAAGTTGTTAGATGAAGATTTTTTACAAACACGAGACATCAAAAAAGAAGATTTGCATCACTACACACACGTAGCTTTAACCAATGCTATGCTAGGATTTAAAATCTTAAAAAATATAAATATCATTCAAAGTAGTTCACATGACCATTAATCTTTTACAAACACCTGAATATAAAACCATTATGAAATCACATATTTTACAAACGATTGAATATTTGTTTTCTAAAAACCAAGAATTTGCCGTAGCCTGTGAGATAGCGCATGTCTCTTTTAGTCCAAATCTACCTAAAGAGATAGAAGAATCATTTCAAGACACAGTACTGTTTATATTGAGTGGGTACACTTTTGAGAGTGCAAATATTGATAAAGAGTATTTTTCTTTTGAAGCAGGTTTTGGCGCAGACAATGTTGGCGCCACGGTTACTGTACCTTTGTTGGCAATTCAGCAAGTACTTTTAGGAGAGAATCCACTCGTATTTAATTTGTCAAGATATGAAAAGGAAAAAAAGAAAGAAGCTACTTCCACCAAATCATCGATGGAAGCACTTTTAAAGAATCCTGAGAATAAAAAACTTCTCAAGAAAAGATAGACGTCTTAGCAGTGACCTGCTAAAACGTAGTTTACTACTTTATCTACATAGGCATTGTGCTTATTTTCTTTAGAGTATACGATAAAGAATTTACGTGTCATTGTGTATCCTCTAAGTCTCGCTTCAAAAAGTTCACCATTATTGACTTCATCCATTACGGCATACTTAGATAAGATAGACACCACTGGTTTCTCTGGGTTTCTGTCACTCTTTTTAAGTGTTTGAAGCACGGTAGTGGTATTACTCACTTCAGAAAGTACGTTAAAACTTTTACAAGACACACCTAACTCTTCAAATACTTCAGAGACTACGCGTCTAGTATGAGACCCCTCATTACGACAAATCCAGTTAAAGTCATAGAGTTCTTCAGTCTTTAAAGTTTTTGATATAGGCACATTAGAAACAACCACTAGCTCATCTTCTAACCATTCTCTATAGATAAGGTCATTATCTATCACTGGAGATTCGATAAGTCCAACATCTAGCTTTCTGTCTTTCAGTTTTTGAACAATCATATCACTGACATCAATATCTAAGTTAATATCATTGTTAATCGCTTGACCTATGGTATTCAGACATTGCCCTGGGATAATGTATGTTCCAATCGTATAAGATGCACCTAGTCTAAAAGTAATCTCTTTATTGATAATTTTCAAAATATCATGCTCTGAAGCATGTATCTCTTTTTCAAGTCTCGCGGCAATCTTATAAAGTTCTTCACCTTCATTGGTGAGTTTAATACCATTCTTTTTACGCTCAATCACTTTACACGCCAAATATTTTTCAATAAATTTAATCTGCTGTGTTACTGCTGGCTGTGAAATGCCTAACTTAGCAGATGCTTTCGAAAAACTTCTCTCGCGTGATACAGTTAAAAAGGTTTCTAATTTTACAAAGTCTTTTAACATTTGGTGTCCCCTATTCTACATATTACCTATACTACAAAAATAGATAAGTTAATTAAGTTATTATATCAAATTATACTTAATAAAACATAAGTTCTTCTTATTAGAATGATTTTATTCTCCATACTTACAAAAATAGACATGAGGCACCAATGCACCTTAAACAATTAAACGGTATAATTAATACAATACGAGGAGCGACAACGTCTTATGGAAACAATTTTAAATGCACTCAACCCATCACAAAGAGAGGCTGTAGAGCACATCGATGGTGCTATGCTTATTTTAGCTGGGGCAGGTTCAGGAAAGACAAAAACACTTACCACACGACTCGCATACTTGGTAGGTGAAGTAGGCATAGACCCTGCCAATACGCTCACACTTACCTTTACCAACAAAGCAGCAGCAGAGATGCGTGAACGGGCACTAAAGCTTATGCCATCACGTGTTTCGTACCCTCCTCTTCTTTGTACTTTTCATAAGTTTGGTCTGCTCTTTTTAAAATTTCATATAGAAAAACTTGGACGAAGCAATGGCTTTGTTATCATTGACAGTGACGATAAAAAACGTCTTATCCGTGCGATTGCAAAAGAAAAAAAGATAGATTTAAATCTTGCATTTATCGCATCTGAGATATCGAAATACAAAAACTCTATCCTCTCTCCTGAAGTTGTGGTTGAGAAAGCAGAGCTTCCAGACTATAAAAAAATAGCCTCTATTTATGTAGAATATCAGAAAAATATAGAAGAGAATAACCTTGTAGATTTTGATGACCTATTGATGCTTACCTATAAAATTCTCAAAGAAAATGATGATTTGCGTAAAGAGACAAGCAACCGTTACAAGTACATCATGGTAGATGAGTACCAAGATACCAATGAACTTCAGTTTCAACTCCTTGAACTCCTCTCCTCTGAACACAACAACCTCTGCGTCGTAGGAGATGATGACCAAAGTATCTACGGTTGGCGTGGTGCAAATATACGTAATATTTTAGAGTTTTCAAGTAACTTTGAGCAGTGCAAAACCGTGAAACTTGAAACCAATTATCGTTCTACTGACCCCATCTTGAAGGCAGCAAATACCCTCATAGAACACAACTCTACAAGACTAGGTAAAAAACTTACTTCTCATAAAGGCTCAGGGGATGATGTAAAACTTTTACACTCACTTGATGAATCTATGGAAGCCAAAGCCATTGCCCATGAGATACAAAAGCTCCTAGACCAAGGTACTGACCCTGATGAAATCGCTGTACTGTACCGTATCAATGCACTGTCACGTTCACTTGAAGAAGGTTTCACTAAAGCTGGGCTTGCCTTTAAACTCATCGGTGGTATGCGCTTTTATGAACGTGCTGAGATTAAAGATATTATCTCCTACTTTAGGGTGATTTCTAATCCTCATGATGATTTTTCACTCATACGAGTCATCAACAAACCTAAACGTGGTATAGGAAAAGCATCTATCGGAAAACTACAAAAAGCTGCGTTTGATGCCCAGATTTCACTTTTTGAGTACATCGTCAAATCACTCTCTGGAGAGCTACCTTTGGTCATTAGCAAAAAAGTAGCCACTTCACTAGCAACATTAACAGAAGATATAAAACTTTTACGTGTCGAAGTCTCTGAAGCATTGGGCAATTTCATTACACTCTTTGAAGAGCGTATTAAACTCAAAGACCACTATGCAGGTATGGTAGATGGCATGGACAGAATCCTCAATATCGATGAATTTTATGGGTATTTCAGAGATGCCGTTATCAAAAACCCTGACCTATCACTCGATGAATTCCTCAATGACATTTCACTACAGTCTGACCAAGATCAGATAGAAGAAGATGCCATCACCATTATGAGTATTCACGCTGCCAAAGGGCTAGAGTTTGAACATCTTTTTGTCATTGGGCTAGAAGAAGAGTTTTTCCCTCTACTTGGTGAAGGATGCAATATGGAAGAGGAACGCCGTTTAGGGTATGTAGCCATCACCAGAGCCAAATCTGACCTTACGCTATGTTATGTGGACAGCCGTTTTTATAAAGGTCGCCGTAAGATGATAGACAAAAGCCGTTTCTTGGGTGAAGCAGGACTCATACAAGACACCAGTCTCAAAATCACCAAACAGGCTGCCTTTAAAAAAGGAGATTTAGTCAAACATAAAATCTTTGGTATAGGGCGTGTACAAGCTGCCAATAAATCAGGTAAAGAGTATAAACTGCTTATTAATTTTGGTGGGAATAAAAAAGAGATATTGAGTTCTTTTGTGCAATCAATATAATTGAATGAGAAATGAAAAATGAAAAATGAAAAATGGCAGTATGTGATGCTTAAACATCACTTCAATTTAAGAAAAAAAGCATTACAAGGGAATGCATACTATCACTCTTCACTCTTCACTCTTCACTCTTCACTTGAATACCAAAGGTATTCATCTTGAACCGATTATTCGTCGTAAACAAACCAATATTTCGTACCTCCAATGGCTATATGGGCTACGTCAAACGTAAGTATGGCACAAAAAAGGTAGGCTTTTCGGGGACACTTGACCCTTTTGCTACTGGCTGTCTCATTGTCGCTACAGGGCAATACACCAAACTTTTTCAATACCTCAACAAAACACCTAAAAGTTATAAAGCAACCCTATGGCTAGGGGCTAACTCTCCTAGCCTTGACATAGAGAAAATAGACAGCATTAAAGAGGTAAAATACTTTGATAGACAAACCATCGAAGAGACACTTGCATCTCTCTTGGGTGAACTGAACTACTACCCACCAAAATTTTGTGCCAAAAGAATCAATGGTAAACGTGCCTATGAACTTGCACGCGCAGGAGAAGAGGTAGCACTTAAGACCATCACTTCCACCATCTACGATATCAAACTCATCCACTATAACCATCCTTTTGTGCACTTTGAATCCAAAGTATCTGAAGGAACATACATACGCTCACTAGGCGCACTCATCGCAGACAAGTTAGGCGTTGATGGTACACTCTCAAGCCTACACCGCATCCATGAAGGGCAGTTTTACTACAATGACGAAAAAGCACTCAATCCCTTTACCCACTTGGCACTCCCCTCTAACACTTACACCGGTGACGAGAGCTATATGGAACTGGGTAAAAAGCTTGGTATCGAGTATTTTGATATACAAAAAGAAGGTGTTTATCTTGTAGAGACCTCACAGTTTTTTTCTATTATTGAAATAATAGATGGCGAAGTAAAATATCGTTTTAATCGTATTCCAAAATTTGAGGAGTCCTGATGTATAGTATCAAAGCCTACGCGAAAGTAAACATTTTTCTCAAAATTACAGGACATAAAGAGGGTTACCATACCCTGCTTTCTCGCTTTATGCGTGTAGAAGATTTGTACGACACCATTACCTTTGTACCCTGCGAATGTGAACGTTTTACCATAGAGGGTTGCGATGGAGTGCCCCTAGAGTCTAATACCATCTACAAAGCCTACAAAGCACTCAACGAGCATACAGGTGACCTAGACATACTTAACTTCTTTTATACCCATAAAGTGGTGGTTACCAAACGTATATCAAGCCAAGCAGGACTTGGTGGAGGCAGCTCAGATGCGGCTGCTTTTATGCGTTTGGTGAAAGAGGTATGTAACTTGATGATAAGCACCGAAGCGTTAGCAAAACTAGGCAGTACCATAGGGGCTGATTTACCTTTTTTCATCTACAACTATCCTTCTGCTAATGTTTCAGGATTTGGTGAAGTCGTAGAGCCTTTTGACGAAGTACCTTTGGCACTTGAACTCTATACGCCAGACATAGGTTGTGACACGACAATAGTCTATAAAACATTTAAAGCTCATCTACTTGATGACATTACACTTTGTTCATTTTTAGGCTGGGAGAGACTTGATTCTAAAACCTTATTGGACATAATAGCTGACCCTATCATACTTAATGACCTTTATGCTGCTGCCACCATTGCATATCCTACACTTAAAGCGATTGCACCTCAAAACTGGTTTTTTTCTGGCAGTGGTAGTACTTTTTTTAGAATAAAAACCTAGATTACACTACATCAATTGCACTTTTAAAAAATACTCGTTATAATTAAAATAATTAAACTTAAAAGAGTCTCTATGTCAATAATCACAAGCTACCCCGATACATTCGATGAACTAAAAACCAAAGTACGTGAAGCGGGTTTACTTGACCGTGTACCTGTACGAGGAAGTATAGAAATGGTAGCAGTACTTGTTTCTATGATAGTTGCGCTTACTACAGCACCTTTGTGGCACCCTGTTCTCTTGGGACTCTTCATTACACTTATTATGACCCGTTCTGTGTTTGTCTCACATGATATACTTCATACACAATATTTTAAAAACAAGTCGCTCTCTAAAAAACTCTCTTTCCCTTTTTCTGCTTTTATCCTCTCTAACTCTTCATCATGGTGGGACTATAAACATAATGTCAATCACCATACATACTGCAATATTGTAGAAAAAGATGAAGATATTCGTGCATTAGATGGTGCTTTTACGCACAATGCAAAAGGAAACAGTCCTTTTTTAAAAAAACATAAACATCTTATCTTTTGGGGCGCACAATTTTTTATGTTTCCTGCATTTATTGCTCAGTCTTATAGCTTTGTGATTAAACGTAAACTTTGGGGTGAATTTGCACTTATGTTAATGCACTGGCCACTCATATGGGGGACACTAGTCTATCAAATTGGTGGGCTTAATACACTCATGGTAGCGTTGACTGTGAATTTTACACTTTCACCTTGGCTCTCTTTTGGTTTTATTACCAATCACTTAGGGTGCGAAACCTTTAACGAAGAAGAGGCGAAAAATTTCTCATGGATGGAACTACAAATGAGAGGGAGCCGTTCTTTGTCGGGAGGGAAGTTTATACATTGGTTCTATGGTGGGCTTAATACACAAATAGAGCACCACCTCTTTCCCAAGGCTCCTCGTTTCAATCTACTTAAAGTTCAAAAAATGACAAAAGATTTTGCAAAAAAACACAGCATCTTATATTTTGAAACCACGCCGCTGATGGCATATGTACAAATTAATGATGCCTTAAAAGAGTATTAGAATTACGCTATAATAATCTAAAAGGAGTTAATATGGCAATCAAGGAAACAGTTAAAAAGGTTTGGGGAAAAGTACTAGGCCTAGGCACACCTAATGAAAAAGAAGTACTTTATAAAGAAGTTGTAAAACGAAAACCCCCTGAAAAAAGTGCTGAAGCAATGGTACTGGACGATATCAAAAACAGCATCAAAAAAATATGGACGACAGAAGAGGGTATAGAATTTTCCAGAGGCACAGAAAATCCACCTGTAAAAAAAGTTACCAAGAAAAAAAGCCCTACGAGAAAGACTACACGTAAAACAACAACAACAAAGAAAACCACGGCTACAAAAAAGGAAACTGCAGCAAATAGTACTAAGAAAAAAACTGCTACAGCTACCAAAAAAACCACAGCCACCAAAACACCTGCTAAAAAAGCTGTGGAGAAAAAAACTGTCACTAAAACAAAAACAACGACAAAACCTACAAAAAAGGAAACAAGTAGTACTACCAAAAAGGCTACGACAAGTAGTAAAAAACCTACTACTAAAAAAACACCTGCCAAAGATACTGTAGCAAAAAAAGAAAATGTTAAAAAAACAACGGCAAAAAAAGTAGCTTCTGAAACAAAAACAACTGCCAAAAAGAAAACCACTACAGCTAAAAAAACAGCCTCAACAACAAAATCTACTACAAGTGCGAAAGGCTCAAAAAGAGATGCAAAAATTGCACTTTACATTAAAGATATCAAAAAACATTATGGTGAAGTCGATGAAGCTTTTGTAGCCATTATTGTAAAAAATCTTGGACCATCTATCTATAGAAAAGATGCAGAGCTTGTCTCTTGTTCTGATCCAAAAGAACTCGATACAGTAAGAAGAAACTTCCTTATCAAAAAACTTGATATCGATGCAAGTAAAGGTGTATTAGATGCTGCTATACAAGATGTCTGCGAGGAGTTAAAAGGTGTACGTACCAAATACCGTGCAACCTTCTACTATAGCCTAGCAAAGAAGTTTAAAAAAGAGTCTGTACTTAGCTAATCTCTTTTATCTATCATTTCCAAATACAACTTTTCTACCTTGGCTCTAGCCCAAGGTGTCTTTCTTAAAAATTTCAAACACGACTTGATACTAGGGTTGCTGTTAAAACAATTAATTCTTATACGCTTATCTAATTCATCCCAACCATACTGTGCTTCAAGCTCTTCAAGTATCTGTTGTAGTTTTATGCCATGCATAGGGTTGTTTTTATGTTCATTATTTTCCATATGACATCATACCCCAAATTGCCACTCAAATGTTTTAAACAGCTCCTTAAAGCCATCATCAAAAGTAGCCTTTATGAATAAAGTATGTTTACCTATAGGGTGCGTCAATGTCATTTTTGTAGCATGCAATAGCAACCTATAACACCCAAACTTCTCCCTAAAAAGTTTGTTATGTTCTCCTCTACCATGTTTGGTATCTCCTATCATGTGGTGATGTATGTGTTTCATATGACGTCTAAGCTGGTGCTTTCTACCTGTTTGGGGTTTGAGCTTCACAAGTGAATATCGAGCTGTAGCATAACGCCCTACTGCATACGGTAACTCAACCATAGCTACTGTTTCAAAATAAGTTTGAGCTTCTTGCTCTTCTTTGGTGATACCTCTGATTTTTTCGGCTTTAGTATCTAACATTTGTTTTAACGGATGATCTATCAACCCCTGCTCTTCTACATAGCCCCTCACTACAGCAACATACTCTTTTTTAACTCGATTCTCCCGAAAATCATTTGAGAGTACTTGAGCTACTTCTTTACTCAATGCAAATAACAAGACCCCAGAAGTAGGTTTATCTAACCTATGCACAGGGTATACATATTGACCTATAAGCTCACGCACTTCTTGCAGTGCAAAACGTGTTTCATGTTTGTCTATGGGGGACTTATGCACAAGTAGCCCTGATGGTTTGTTAATGGCTACGAGGTATGCATCTTGGTAGAGGATTTGTAGGGGTTCATGTTCTAATGTCTGCATAACATATTATATCTAATGTAGGGGGCGATTGCCATCGCACCATTTGGAATGGGGATGCTAATCAAACCCGAAAATAGATATTCAAATTGAAATATGTAAATCAAATTTCACATTCATTCATATTTTGATTGGTGCGATGGCAATCGTCCCCTACAGGAATGTGTATTTCCATTTTGTACCGTTATCTACCAAACCATGTTTTATGGGGTTATTTTGCATATATTCTATACATCTTAAATAATCTTTCTCATTTCTGATGGTATGTTCATAGTATCTTTGTTGCCAAACGGGGTTCATACCCTTTTTATGTCTCGCTATAGATTGCTCCGTTACTATTTTTACTTTGGTAGAAAAATTATATTTTATAGCTCTAACAATCTTAGGATATTCACTAGCTATTTTAGGTGTAATTATCATATGGATGTGGTCTGTCAATACTACAAATAGCATCTATACTATAACGGTAGTACCTTTTACTCTCACGAAAGCTCTCTCATAATACTTCTATATTCTCTACCAAAATAGGATTACGTCTGTGTGTAACAATAGTGATGTAATAACTATGCTCTTCTAAAAAGAGTCTTTTATAATCTGCCATTTCTTATTTTAACCAACAATACAAGAAATATAAAAAATCTTTCAAATTGACATATTATGTAGGGGGCGATGGCAATCGCACCATTTTTAATAGGGATATAAGCAAATCCAAAACAGATATTCACATTGATATACGTGAATCAAATTTTACATGCATCCACATTTTTATTGGTGCGATGGCAATCGCCCCCTACGGTTATTTTAAGGCTTGGGTGAGGGCTTTGCTTAGGTTGGGGATGAGGAGTTTTTCTCGGTAGGTACTTTTTTCTTTAGGTGTTTTTTCTGTGGGTTTGTCTTTGCCAAACATTCTTTCTAATGCACCTTTTTGTAGAGCTTGTGTGAGAGCTTTTATCTCATCGTCGCTTACATCGGCTATCTCTGTTTGGGCGAGTAGTGTTGATTGGAGTACCTCTATAGAGCGTTTTTGCTCTTGCATACCCTCGATGCTCTGTCTATTTGTATTGATTTGAGTAATGGCATAAACAATGATAGACATACCAAAAAGTATAGGTGTCGCATAAAATAAGATGACACCAAAAAGCGAACCAAAAGAAACAGTATCTTTCTGTAAGACGGTTAAAAATTGACTACTACGTGTGTCAAGGTAATGTGCAGATAATGCATAGATAAACACTGTTAATAAGATACCAATCACCCCATAAAAAAAGTAATTATGACGACGTAATTTACTTATGTTTCTCTCCATGTACTCATAAGGTTTAAGTATGTGATTGAGTGCATTTTGTATCTTAATTTGTTGTGTTTTGGCATGGGCTTCCGTTTTAAGAGCATGTTCTTTTTCTTTTTGAAGTTCCTCCAGTTTATGCTGTAGTACTTGTTTCTCTTTTTCATCTTGTTCTTTTGCTAAAAGTTCTTTCATTATTGTTATTTCTTGATCCGAACGGGTCGAAAGAGGTGTTCTAATATCTTTAAGGTATTTTGTAATCAACAACCCCGACCCAAGGGTGCGGGGTATGACTCGGATTTAAATTTATTGGCGAGACGTAACTCGCGATAAATTAGATTCTATGGGCGATTTTGAATCGACCCAAGGGTCGGGGAATTATTCCCGACCAGATTAAATCCTATAGCTTCTTCTGGATTTTTTGCATATGCAATTGATTTTTGTGCAGAAGATTCTAGTTCAAACAAGAGATCTCTTAATGGAAGACCTATAAATGCTGAAAAGCTTAATAAAGCAACAAGGTGTGTTTGAACAGCTGTAATACCATTTCCTAAAATATATTTTGCAAATATAAAAAGTGAATACACCATGATTAATCCAAAAAATACTTTCCAAAAAATTTTTGTGCTAATATTTGTATGAGCTACGTCAGAAAAATAACACTTTGTTCTAACTAAAATTGTTCCACGTAAATCCACATCCCTCAAATCAGCATCCACCAAATAAAAATCTTTTAAATTTGAAAAACGAAGATTAATAGATGCATGGTTTGTCTTTTTTCGATACGCATTCCACTCTGTCAAATCCTTAGCATCAGAACATTTCTTCAACAAAGCATAGGCTTTTTTACCATACCAAAGTGCCATCATCTATTCCTTTTTTCTTAATCCTAAAAAGAGTATATCAAAAAATCCCGTAGGGGGCGATTGCCATCGCACCATTTATAATTGGCATGTAAAAACCCAAAATCACATATACAAATCAAGATATACAAACCCGAGATTATTATGTATGCATATTTTCATCACGGTACTTCAAGTTTAAGATTCTATTTAGAATGTAGGCAGTGGAGAGTTTACTCCCACTTAAATTTGGGGTGAAAGTAAACTTTTCACTACCTAAAATGCTATTGAAATTAATTTTAATTTAAACTTGAATTACCGTGTATTTTCATTGGTGCGATGGCAATCGCTCCCTACGTATGGTATAATGTTGTCATTTGATACAAAGGATTGTGATGGGCATCAACATCGTTGCACAAAACAAAAAAGCCAGACACGATTATGAGATATTAGAGAAGTTTGAGGCGGGCATTGTACTTGCTGGTGCGGAAGTAAAAGCTCTGCGTGCCAAGCGTGCCAATCTAGCCGATGCTTTTTGTCGTTTTATACAGGGTGAACTGCACATTATGAATGCCCACATCGCTCATCTTGAGACTACAAACAGACATTATGTACCTGATACACGTACACCTAGAAAGCTCCTCTTACACAAAAAAGAACTAGAAAAACTCTATGTCAAAGTCCATAAAGACGGCTATACTATAGTACCCCTCATGATTTACTTTAATGAGCGTAACCTTGCAAAAGTAAGCATTGCCATAGCCAAAGGGAAACAACTTCATGACAAACGTGCTGACATGAAAGCCAAAACACTTGATAGAGAAGCACGCTCTGCTATGAAAAACAGGAGTTATGAATAATGGCATATTTAGAAGAACTGCTAGAGCCTTTTGAAAGTACTGTTTTAGGTACTTTGGGAAGTAATGGATATCCCTTTAGTTCTTATGCACCTTTTTATTATGATGGGGAAGTGGTCTACATCTTCATCTCAGATATTGCAACCCATGCTAAGAATATACAAGTCACACCCAAAGCCTCTGCCTTTTTTATAGAAGATGAGAGTATCACAGAAAATATCTTTAGACGTAAACGTATCTCTTTACAATGTGATGCGAAAAAGATAGACAGAGAAAGTGAACAGTTTGCGCCAATCATGCAAAATTTCCAAGAAAAATTTGAAGGTGGCACACTCACGATGCTCATGGGAATGAAAGACTTCAACCTCTATGCCCTGACACCCATTTATGGAGAAGCAACCTTTGGATTTGGTGAGGCATACAACATCGGTGGAGAGAAGATGAACCAACTTGTTACCCGTACAGGTGACAGTGGGCATAAGTAGACTATTGTCTCGCTTTTCTCCTCTGCACCAAACGTTCTCGTGCAGAAATATATGCTTTGACTTGCACTCCCTCTTTTCGTTCTTTTCTTCGCATCTCTAGCTTTGTATGGCTATTTGGGTTTAAAGCTCTATCTTCTTTAAGACGTTTCCATTTTGAAACTTTTTCATAGCCTATAAATTTATAGATACTCAGCTGTATTTTTTTGACCAACCACTTTAAAAATCTTTTAATAGGGATATGGAATATCTTTTCCATATAATATTCAAACCATTCAAACCAAGCCACAAAAAAACCATAGACTTTTTGAATACCTTTTGAAAGAAAGGGTACCTTCTCCATCCATGAGAGTATCCATGAGAAAATAACTACTTCGACAATAGGGGCTATCCATGAACCCCAAAGATAGTCGGTAAAGAAATAGACCACCGCTGTAGAGGTCTTTAGAAAGATAGCCAGTAAAAAACTCCATACTTTGGCTACAAACACCTTGAGTGCAAGCATCCCACCCATAAACTTACCCACAAAGCCTAAGGAACCTAAAAATGCAAAAACAGTGATGATTTTTTTGACCAGAGGAAAACTTTTAAAGTTCTCTTTGGCATGTTGTACCAGTCGTTTAATATCGTCAGAAAGGTGGTTTAGAAAATGTTTTTTGACATTGCCCATTACCACTTTTTCTACCACATAACGTTTACCTAAACCTGTAGCAGAAAGCAGCGCTATTTTTTTCATAAACAGTGTCAGTATAAACTTACCCTTCACCAAGAAAAAGGCTGCCAACATAGAAAAAAGGTTCTTTTTGACAAAAAGTAAAATACGAAGAAACAAAGCAATCAGTAATTCTCTCGTCTCATCAAAGAGCCCAAAGATAAGAAGCGTACCAGCCAACACAAGCAGGACTATCCAAAATATACGTTTTGTCATGGTTTATTTCTTGAGTGATGCTTTAATGGTTTTATAAAGTTTTTTCACCTTCGTAACAAAAGGACTCTCTTTTGAAAAATACCTTGCTTTAAAGCCTTGTACATACTTTTTAATACGTGCTTTCACCTGCTTCAAGCGCTCCATGGTTTTCACATACATTTCACGTGACTTCAGCCAGTTAATAGCCGCCATAATCTTCTCATAAAGCCATTTAAACCACGTAAAAGTCATAAGCTTGTCTTCTGTCACCCTAAAGAGCCAAAAGGTAAATGCCGCAATAGGGATTTTAGAGATATAAAGCCCTAAGCCCAATAACACTTGCCCACTCATAAATAACATTCCAGCATAAATACCAAATATCTCTACGGTTACTAAAAGCACAACAAAAATAATTAAGATGAAATAAGCATTAATATGTTGTAGTTTGTCTTCCACCTTCTGCAAAACCTTCAATCTATGAATAGTCTCATAAATAGGCTTCGCCACCCCTTCCCAAATAAGCTCTTCAAAAATGATATAGATAATAACAAGAATGAGTTGAAGAAGTGAAATAAGTTTGTTTTTTATGGTCTGTAACATGAAA
>Ga0256840_1002758_pt1 | contig 15084 bp, 16 predicted proteins | sample 355202metaG_FD_185969 | JGI IMG/M metagenome (GOLD analysis project Ga0256840, IMG submission 185969) | Hydrothermal vent microbial communities from Mid Atlantic Ridge, Atlantic Ocean - 355-202 | ecosystem: Environmental > Aquatic > Marine > Hydrothermal vents | place: Atlantic Ocean: Mid...
TTTTTTCTCTTACCTATCTACTAGTATATATCAAATCTCATTAGTATTATTTGAGTATAATTCCATCAATAAATCATTTAAGCGAGAATTCATGGAAATTATTCAAACAACGGATGCTTTTAAAGCATTAGTAGAAAATATTAAGTCAACAACAGATGGATACAGAGATCCTTTAGCATTTGGTGTGTGTAGAGTAGATTTAGGGCAATTAAATGTTGAGAAATCACTTCAAGCGACTTACCCACTCATCAACTGGGATGAGAATTTTGGTAGTGCTGCTATTTTTATTAGAGCATTAGCAGAACAAGGTATTACAGTTGACTTTACTCAAAGTGAAGTTGTTTGTAACATTAACTTAGATTTTTTAAAGAGTTGTTTAGCAGCTTTTACACCTTATTCAGATGAAGCTTATGGTGATGCACACAAAAACATTCAGGTTATCTCTGCACTCTATGCTCAGATTATTAACAGTGGAAGTTTAGAGGGTGAGTTTAAAGTAACATTCATTTTTGATGATGCTCCACTAGAAAGCGTTGAAGCATCTTACTTGAAACTTTATGCAATAAGTCAGGCGAAAGTGCCTTTAAGAGATATCAACCTCAATGGAGCTTTTGGTGTTCTACCTAATGTTGCATGGTCACAAGGTCAACCAATCGAACTTGATTACTTAAGAGAGTTTGAGATTGAATTAAAATTAGCAAATGAATACCCACATATTGATTTTGTAGATAAATTCCCGAGATTTTTACAGCACATCATCCCTGCGGATAATACAAGAATCCTTGATACTTCAAAAGTCAGATTTGGCGCACAACTCGCAGCTGGAACTACAGTAATGCCTGGTGCTTCATATATCAACTTTAACGCTGGGACAACTGGATCTGTTATGGTTGAGGGTCGTATCTCTTCTTCTGCTATCGTTGGTGATGGTTCAGATGTTGGTGGTGGTGCTTCTATCCTTGGTGTATTAAGTGGAACTGATGGCAACCCTATCTCTATCGGTAAAAACACTCTTTTAGGCGCTAACTCAACTTGTGGTATTCCTCTAGGTGACGCTTGTATTATTGATGCTGGTTTAGCTATTTTAGAAGGTACAAAAATTGGTATTTACCCAGATGAACTTAAAAAAATCATGGAAGTAAATACAAATGCAAAAATGGAAGGCGAAATATTTAAAGCTAAACAATTATCATTTTTTAATGGTCTCCACTTTAGACAAAACTCTTTAACAGGTGAGATTACCGCATCTCGCTCAACAAGAGAGATTAAACTCAACGCTGACCTTCACTAATCTAACACCAAAAAGACCTGCCCTCTTGGGTATGGTTGTCATAATCTTCTTGTAAAACCGCTTCTGTAACATTTCTTAGCTATAATAATTAAAACAAAAAAAGGAAATTTTAATGGCTTATTTTGATGATGCAAAAGTAAAAGAACAAGTATATGGAATGGTTTTTGGTGCTGGCAAGATTGTAGAGGTATTTGATGATAGTTATTATAAAATTATGGTCTCCTTCAAAAATGGCTATGAAGTTCCATATACAGATGATGGTATTCCAGGCTGGGGAAACTTTAAAAAACAAACATTATTTTATAAAAAGGATATTGATTTGACGGATGTTGACTTTGGTCCGGTATCTAAAATTCTTAGTCCTAAAAAAATCATTAAATTGCGTGAAAAGAAAAAACTAGAAGTAAGACTGCCATCAGGAATATGGACAGATTGTAAAAAATGCGTTAAAGACTACATAGAAGAGTCCCTAGAGAATGAAAAATACCACTTATTTAGAAAGAAGCGTTCTTAAATATATTTATGATTTAAAGAGTTAAAATATTCATACTTTTTAAATTTCTAAGTATCTCGCCCTCTTTGTCATAGTCTCTTTGATTTTCTCCTAGCTTTAAGGTACTAAAGATAGATTTACCTATGACTACTCTGCCATCCACACCATCTTTTTTGGTTTTTATGCCCCAAGCATTATGAAATACAATTATCTCATCATTATAAGTTCCTACATAAAGAACAATATGACCTTTTTTATATAAAAGTGTCTTAAAGGGTATAGCTTTTTCTTTAATCACTTTTATCTTTCCCTCATCGCTTAAAGCTTCAAGTCCTATCACTTTACCCACTTTACTTTGCAGGAAAGAATTTCTTGGTAACCAAATCCCAAATGGTGCAAAAATATCACGAAGAGTTGAGGAGCAATCTCTTTGTCCATACATCCCACCCCAACCATAATTAGACCTAGAAACTTCACTTATTATTTGATTTAAGTTATCTTTTGTAAAATTTAAAACCTTTTTGGATGCTATATCTTTTCCTATTTTCACCTTAACAAAGAGTGGTTTGTTGTTTTTATATTTTGAAACAGCTAATGCAGTATAGTTCTTTTCATCTTCATCTATTAGTGCTAGCATCATCCCTATTTTAGATGTAAATAAGAAATTGTTCTCTAAAGTATATAAAGGGATATCTTCTTTTATTAAGTAAAGTTGTTGTGCTTTTTGCCACAAATCTGTGTATTTTTTTCCTAAAAGAACAATCTCATTGGCTTTTACCCATCCAGATGCAAAACTACTAAAAATGAAGACCCACTCTTTATCTTTAGAGTAATGGGAAATAAACACTGGCTTATTTGCTTGAATCGAACTATTTTGAAGATAATCAAAAGGGAAACCCTCCCCTGCTATACTTGGATCCCTCAGGAGTGGTTTTATTGTTGGAAAAGATCGAATATTTGAGTGGTATAACATAATCGCTTTTTTATTTACTGTGCCATAAGAGTCAAAATTTGAATTTTCTTCCATCCTTTTAAAAAATTCTTCTGGTATCAGTTGTAAATTTTCTCCATAGCTATTACCATACTTATAAGCATAGAATGGCCATCTAGCTTGAGTAAGTTTTTCTGGTGGTTTTGAGATATTCCAAACTCTAAAATAAAATTTCTCAAACTTTTTTTGAATCTTATATAAAGAAGTAGTATCATCAATATTTTGTGTATAATAGCTTACATCTTGAGGTATGTTAACTAAATCATATATCTCTATATTTTCAGTAATCTCCTCCATTTGTATCTCTTTTTCTACATATAGAACCTCTTTTTGCACCTCAATCTCTTTAGACACACATCCGATAAAAATGAAAGTAAATAAAACTACAAATACATATCTCAACAACAAACCTTTTTTTTAATCTACTTCACCAAATCTACTCACAACTCTACCTATAACCTCTATCTCACTTGGATGAAGCGTTTGAGTTGAATAGACTTTATTATCAGATATTATATCTACTTTTCCATCTATTCTTTTTTGAACTCTTTTAATAAAAAGACCAGCTTCTGTTCTAATGGTAAATATACCACCTCTTTGAAGATCTGTTTTTGCTCTGTTTATAAAAACTATATCATTATAAGAAAAAGTCGGCTCCATAGAATCACCTGATACATTAATCGCTTCTATATTTTTTAGTTCTCGTTCACCGCCAAGCATAAAAACAAACTCCTGAGGAATCTCAATCTCTTGAATCTCTTCACACTCAATCTCTGCTCCACCACCTGCACTTACATTTACATCATTAAAATACTTAACCATGTAAAATTTATTTGTCGCATCAACAAGACTCTCTGGTGATTGACCGTAGAGTATCCAGTTGATGGAGATAGATTTTGCAGCACAAAAATCCAAAAGTTCACTAAAGGGTATCTTATTTCTTTTTTTCATAGTTGCAAAGTTCATTTGCGATATACCTAAAATATCTGCAATATCTTTGTCGAATACTTTTTTACTCATAAACTCCGAAGAGACAATACTCTTAATCTCTTCAACAATTACTGCAAAGCTATTCATGACACACTCCCATGCTTTTTTACTATTATAATGAAAATTTGCAATTTAGTCAAAATAAATATGACAATTTGTCATAAAAATAAAAATATCTTTCAAAATATGTATAATAAAGTAATTTATTGAAAGGATTTAAAATGGCACAGATGATAAAAAATGCAGAAACTATGTTTGAAAAATTTGAAAATACCTTAGAGATTTGGGCGAAAAAAGTTTTTTAAGAGTTCTCTTGAGACTCTTTTTTCTTTTTTCTCTCTTCATCTCTTTTAAACTCTGCTTCTCTCTCGGCTGATTTAGTTTTATGGTAACCACCAAAAATAAACACCATAAAAAGTATAAAAAGTACAATCATTATTCCATCTACAATTGGGTGCATATTAATCTTCTTTAAATGTTGCGTAGTTTTGTCTTATTGCATCATACAGTATGATACCTGTACTTATTGCTAAATTTAAGCTTCTACCATCTTTTGTCATAGGGATGGTTATGTTTTGACTTTTATATTTATTTAATACATCTTCTGGGATACCTGCTGTTTCACTTCCAAAGAAGATAAAGTCACCATCTTTAAAATCTGCTTCAAAGTATGGTTTATCAGTTTTCGTTGTTGCGAAGTAAGCATTATAAGATATAGTATTATGTTCAAAAAAATCATCTATAGATTCCCAAACATGCAAATCTAACTTGTCCCAATAATCAAGCCCTGCTCGTCTGACAGCTTTTTCATCTATATCAAAAGCTATAGGTTTGATAAGATGCAAGGAGGCTCCAGCATTTACACAAAGCCTTCCTATTGCTCCTGTATTGTTAGGAATTTGAGGATGCACGAGTACTAAATTAAAAGACATTAAAAAATCACCGTTTTGTTTGCAAAAACAAAGATTCTATCTTCAAGAGCGAGTTTTAAGGCACGAGAGAGTACAACTTTCTCAACATCCCTGCCAGATCGTTGCATATCCCTCCATCCATAAGCATGGTCAACATGAATAATCTCTTGAGCTATGATTGGACCCTCATCAAGATTATTATTTACAAAGTGTGCCGTTGCACCTATAATCTTTACACCTCTATCATACGCTTGTTTATATGGGTTTGCTCCTATAAAAGCAGGTAAGAATGAGTGATGGATGTTGATTATTTTATCTTCATATCTCTCTACAAATCTAGGGGTTAAGATACGCATATATTTCGCTAATACTATGTAATCAACATCTTTGTAACTATCTATGCACTCTATGATTTTATTTTCATGTTCTGAGCGTTCACATCCTACATGTGAGATAGCAATATAAGGGATATCAAACTTACTCACTAAAGATTCTAACTTATCATAGTTAGATATTACACACAAGATATTTGCTTCTAGTTCACCAGCTTCATGACGGATAAGAATATCTCCAAGAGCATGCATCTCTTTTGTAGCCATAATAATGATACTTTTCTTTTTTGGTTCAACCACATCAACACTTGCATCACTTGGTAAAACTTCTTTTAGTGATTTTTTAAGCTCTTGCGCCTCTATATCTCCATCAATAACACTTCTCATAAAAAATTTATTATTTTCTTTATCAACAAATTCACTATTTGAAAGGATATTTAAATCATTGCTATAAAAAACTGTTGATACTTTATGTACCAAACCTTTTTCATCATTAGCATCTATAAGTATTCTCAATTGACTCACTGTTTATTTCCTTTTTGTAAATTCTCTACTCTTGAATCGATTGTAGCGAGAATATACTCTAAAAAGTTGAGTGTTAAATCTACTTTTGCTTCTATATTTGTATTGTTTGGCGCTTGAAAACCTTCAAAAAGAACCAATAACCTTTCTCTAATCGAATTTAAAAACATCAATTCATTATCTGGACTGGAATCTTGAAGCTCTTTTACCAATTCTTGAGTTTTTGTATTGATTTGAGGAAGCTCTTTTTTCTCTATAACTTCAAAGTCTGAACTTTTTTGCGGAGAATTTTGAGGAAGTGGCTCTTCCATTTCTGCTAAAGTTGATAATATTACATCTTTTAGTTCCATGACTTTAATAACCACCTTTCAAATTCATTAAACTCAACATCCGTATCCATTTTTAAAAAAAACTCTTTCATCTGAGTATTTGTATTTAAAAATTTTCTTCTCATCCCTGAGAGTCTTCGTATAGCAATTTTTGCCTCACTATTAGATGAGTCTTTTTTTAATATCTCTTTGTAAATGTCCAAGGCTTCTTCTTTGAGGCCTTGAAGTTCATAAATATTTGCTAATGTTAGTGTTTGCATTTTGCAGCATAGTTAGCGATGATAGAACCCATCTCGCTTGTTGAACACACCTCTTTAGCATCATACTGTGCCAAATCCTTTGTTCTGTAACCTTCACTTAATGTTCTTTTGATTGCCATATCTATTTTATCAGCTGCAGCTGTCTCGCCAAGTGCATATCTTAACATCATAGAAGCTGATGCGATAGTAGCAATTGGGTTAGCTATTCCTTGACCGGCTATATCTGGAGCAGAACCATGAATAGGCTCATAAACACCTATTTTTTCCCCTACTGATGCTGATGGTAAAAGACCGATAGAACCACATAACATTGATGCTTCATCACTTAAAATATCACCGAAAATATTTCCTGTAAGCATTACATCAAATTGTTTAGGGTTAAGAACGAGCTGCATCGCAGCATTGTCAACATACATATGAGACAACTCAACATCAGGGTACTCTTCTGAGACCTCCGTTACAACATCTCTCCAAAGTTGAGACACATCTAAAACATTTGCCTTGTCGATAGAACAAACTCTTTTGTCTCTTGTTTGTGCAATTCTAAATGCTTGATGAGCTATGCGAACAATCTCATCACGAGTGTAAACCATAGTGTTCCAGCCTTTATCTTCTGTGCGGCCTTTAGGCTCCCCAAAATAGATACCACCTATCAGTTCACGAACAACCATTATGTCAACGCCTTTGATGATTTTAGGCTTCAATGATGATGCATTAACAAGCTCATCATAAACAACAGCTGGACGAAGATTGGCATAAACTCCAAGCTCTTTTCTAAATCGCAATAGCCCACTCTCTGGACGCTTTTCGCGTGGCAATGCATCCCATTTCTCTCCGCCAATAGCTCCAAAAAGAACTGCATCTGACTGAAGAGATTTAATAATAGTCTCAGCAGGAAGTGGATCGCCTGTAATATCATATGCATTTCCACCCATTAAAACTTCTTCATATTCAAAATCAAAATCACAGCAAGATGCTAAAGCATCTAAAACTTTAACTGCTTCATCTATAATCTCTGGACCTATTCCATCACCTTTAATCAGTGCAATTTTATATGTTTTCATGTAATCTCCTAAGATTTTAATTGTTTAGTTATTGTTTTTTATTTCGTTTTGAGCAAAGTTCATCAACCCACCTGCATCAATAAGCTCTTGCATAAACTCTGGAATCGGAGTAAAGTTATAACTTTTTTTTGTTGTATTGTTAGTAATTGTTCCAGCATTCATATCTACGCTGATTGCATCACCTTCACTAATCTCTGCACTCTCTGCTAGTTCAAATATAGGTAAGCCCATATTAAAAGCATTACGATAAAAAATTCTTGCAAATGTTGGAGCAATAATTGCTGCAACACCAGCAGCTTTAAGTGCTATAGGTGCATGTTCACGAGAGCTTCCGCATCCAAAATTTTCACCAGCAACTATAACATCACCCCTGCTCATTTTGGTTACAAACTCTGGGTCAGCATCTTCCATAACATGCTTGGCGAGCTCCTCTGGTACTGATGTATTTAAATAGCGTGCTGCTATGATTAAATCTGTGTCAATATCTTTTCCGAATCTCCAAACTTTTCCATCAATATTTGCTTTTTGTACCCCAGGGGCATTTGTTTCACTGCACATACAAGTATCCTAATGTTTATCTAAATTATTTTTGCGATTATATCCAAAATGAGATTGTATTTTTATAAAAGAAAGTGGAAATATTGTTTACAAAGAGTTTCTTAATGGCAAAAATGCCATTAAGAATAGATAGTAATTATTTTAAAGCTTGTAGCGCTTCTATAACTGCATCTAAATTTTCTAATGGAATATGTACTTTCCATTCTGGTTCACTGGCATTTCCCACTAATGATATTCCAATGCTTGCTACAGAAGCACTGTCAGCGCCATACGGCTCATCTATTTTTGTTACTGAAATAACACCATTTTTTGTTCCACTTAAGTTGATAGTTTTTGACATTTTAAATCCTTGTAATAATTATTTAACAAGTCTAGCTAGTTTTGCCTGAAGTTTAAGCCATATTCTATGCTCCATAGATGGAAAACCAGCAAATGTTAAGCCACTTTGCTTAATACTCTTAGTAATAGCACTTTTACCAGCTAAGGTTGTAAACGGGGCAATATGAAGATGCCCTGAGATGGCACTTTGTCCACCCATAACCATGTTTCTTCCAACTTCGCTAGATCCAGCTATACCAACTTGAGCAGCGAGTGCAGAATACTCTCCAACCACACAGTTATGAGCAATATGAACTTGATTATCTAGTCTTGAGCCTTTTTTAATGATTGTACTTGCAAATACAGCTCTGTCAATAGTTACTGCACTTCCAAGTTCAACATCATCTTCTATAACTACATTGCCGTTTTGATAGATCTTCCTATGTTCGCCTGCTTTATTTGTAGCGAAGCCAAATCCATCACTGCCGATACTTGTGTTTGCATGAACAATACAGTTGTTACCAACTACACAATCTCTATAAATAGTAACACTTGGGTATAAAACAGTATTGTCACCTATAACGGCATTGGTGCCTATATAAACATGCGCCATTATAGTACAATTTTTGCCTATTATAGCTCCATTTGCTAACTCAGCTTTTGGAGATATATTACTGCCCTCACCTATTATTGCTTTTTCCAGAGAGTTCTCTTCTATAGGTGGTGCAAAATATTTAGAGATTGTTGCAAGCTCCCAATATGGTGAATCAACCACAAGAGCCACCGAATTTTTTGGTACAAACTCTTTCGTATATTTATTGACTATTATTGCCCCAGCAGATGAATTTTGTATATCATCTTTATATTTTGAGTCCATACTAAAAGAGAGTTCATTTTCATTTGCATCACTTAATGATGCTATTGCTAATATTTCAATATCTTTAGCATCAAATTCAGCACCAATGATAGAAGCTATCTCTTTTAATCTCATATCATTATCTCTCTAGTGCTACAGCACCACTTCGTACTATCTCTTTTGGATTGTATCTTTTAATAACTCTTAAGAAATTTTCAACGCGTTTTGGCTCATCTGCTACCATAGCAATAATTACATTCTCTCCAACATTCACTATCTTTCCATTATATGCTTCACAAAGAGTGTTAATATCACTGATATTATCACTTATTGGAAACTTAACTAAAGCCATCTCTTTTTCAACTAAATCAGCATGCTCATACACTCTCAAAATTGGTATAAGCTTATGGAGTTGTTTCGTAATCTGCTCTATCACTCTCACCGAACCAGATGTTACTATAGTAAGTCTTGAGTATTTACTCTCAGGGATAGGAGCAACAGTTAAGGATGTGATGTTATATCCACGACCAGAAAAAAGGTCAGTAATACGAGACAAAACACTCGCCTCATTTATAACGATAACTGAAATTACTCTTCTTTCACTATTTTCAGTCATTATTTTGTCTCCTTTTTCTCTAATAGCATCATATTAAACAAACTTCCGCCTGATGGAACCATCGGCATAACATTTTCAAGTCTGTGCACAATCACTTCTATAAAAGCAACAACATCTTTCTCAACTGCATCTTTTAGTGCGGCGTCAAATTCCTCTTTTGTATGAACTCTGTATCCTATCCCACCAAAAGCTTCACTTAGTTTTACAAAATCTGGCTGAACAGTCAAATCTGTTTCACTATGTCTTTTATCATAAAAAAGTGTTTGCCATTGACGAACCATTCCAAGATAGTTGTTATTAAGTATGATGTTAATAACTGGAAGTTTTTTCTCAACAGCCGTCATCAACTCTTGACAGTTCATAAGGATTGAACCATCTCCTGTAAAGTTTATGCTCGTCTTGTTTGGAGTTGCTGCTTTAACACCAATTGCTGCTGGAAAACCAAAGCCCATCGTGCCAAGACCACCAGAACTTATAAACTGGCGAGGACGGCTAAACGGATAAAATTGTCCTGCCCACATCTGGTGCTGGCCAACATCCGTACTTATATTTGCATCATCACCTAAAAGTTCTCCAACTCTCTTTACAACCCACTGAGGTTTAATTCTTTCACTATCTTCATGAAAAGTTAATGGATGTAACTCGTTAAAGTTGTTAATAGTTTCTCTCCATAATTCATACTTTGTAGCATCAATTTTAGAACATAACTCTAGCAACTCATTAACAACATTTTTCACATCGCCAACGATTGGATAGTCTGCATTTACAAGCTTAGAGATAGATGCAGGATCAATATCTACATGGATAACAGCAGCATTTTTAGCAAACTCCGAAAGCTTTCCAGTTACACGGTCATCAAACCTAGCACCAAGAGCGATAACTAAATCTGTTTCACTCATAGCCATATTTGAAGCATAAGAACCATGCATACCTAGCATCCCGATAAGTAAAGCATCATCATGAGCTAAAACACCTCTAGCCATAAATGTTTCAACAGCAGGAATTCCTGTTTTATGCACTAAATCTCTCACTTCATACGCTGCATTTGCATTAATAATACCGCCACCAAGATAAAATACAGGTCTTTTAGAGTTTGCTATGGCTTCAATCGCTTTTTTTATCTGACGAGGATTACCTTTTGTATGAGGCTTATAAGTCTCTAGCTCAACAGGCTTAGAGTAATCAAACTCAGCTATCTGAGCTGTTACATCTTTTGGTATATCAACATGAACAGGACCTGGACGACCAGTTCTTGCAATATAAAATGCTTCTTTTAAAACACGAGCTAAATCAGCAGCATCCGTAACAAGGTAGTTATGTTTTGTACAACTTCTACTAATACCAACCGCATCTATCTCTTGAAATGCATCCGTACCAATAAGACTCATTGGAACCTGACCACTAATTACAACTAAAGGTATAGAGTCCATATAAGCATCTGCTAAACCTGTTACAGCATTTGTAAAACCTGGTCCACTTGTAATCATTGCAACACCAACTTTACCACTAGCTTTTGCATAACCCTCAGCGGCATGAACAGAAGCCTGCTCGTGACGATTTAAAATATGTTGAAAATTATTTTGTTTATATATCTCATCATAGACATTCATAATTGCCCCACCAGGGTAGCCAAATACTGTATCTACACCCTCGGCAATTAAAGCTTCAATGACCATTTGTGCACCGCTTATTTGCATGAAAAGTCTCCTATTGTGTTTTATTATCTTAAAAAAATTCGCTTATTATATAAAAAAAGAGCTATATTAGAGGTTAAAAGAAGATGTAATATATTAAGCTAATATAGAATTAACTATCATAGAGGGTTTCCATTGCTCAATATCGCCTTCGATTTGGGCTTTAAGTTCTAACTTTGAATTTTCATTATGCTCTTTAAAAATTTCAAAAAGACCCACTATAGAATCTTGTAAGCCAAAGTGTCTTATGTAGTTTTTGATACCATTTTCTATAACTACTCTCTCTTTTTCACTAATAATTGCTTTTTCTAACTCAACTATATAGCATCTACCAAAAACAGTAGCTATCGTAGAATATTTTGAACTCATTTTCATATATGGTTCAAGTACCTTTTTAACACCCTCCAAATCACCACTAATCGCATATGAACTAGCCTTGTCTAAGTCACTATTCCATTGTTTTTGAAGCGCTATTCCCTGCTTAGTTTCTTGTAACTCTAAAATATTGTCTAAAAGTGTATAAGCCAGAACCATATCATCATCACTAAGTGCACCAAAAAACTTTTGTTTATTGCTAATATCATTTATCATTTTCTGAGACTCTTCACTGAAGTCACTAAAATCTCTTAAAATTTTCAGTAGTTTCAGTGCCGCTATAAACTTCTCTTCATCTATCAATTTTTGAGACTTTATGTATAAACTATCGGAATATTTCACTAAAGCATCATATTCGGGAAACTCTTTTAAAAATGGGTGTATTTTCACTAGATCACAAATGAGTTTAAACTCTTTTCTATCTAAAGCAATTCTAAATCTTTTATATATATTGCCCTTAATAAATATCTCTTGTATAAATTTTGTTTTTTCGCTTACCCCTCTGTATGGAGCTAAAATTTGACGGGCTTTTTCTTGTTCTTTTGGATTTAAAGAACATTTTTGAGCTAAGGCAAAAGAGGTTTTCCATTTTGCCTCCATCGCTTTATAAATTTTTGATTCTTTATAAACTGGGTGTGCATTTGCTATGGAGTATGCAAGTGCAAACTTTCCATCTTTTGCCATTTTTGAAAACTTTTCAAAGTCAAGATACTCTTGAAAAATTTTTTGAATTTGTTTATTTTTAGAGGGGATAGTTTTAAAATTGCTAAGCAACTTGTTTGCTGTTAATTTATCATTATTTTGAAGGTAGTAAGTAGCTTTTGCGACTGTTTTATCCCAAACAGATTCGATATGCTCATAAGCTTTCGTATAGCCTAAGAGTGGATTATCATCTATAAATTTTTCCACCTCTTCATACTTGTGTTTTTGTACCAGTTCTTCAACATATACTTCGTCTTTATAAAGTGGATAAAATAATAAATCACCGTTTTGGCATCCAACGATAATCTGTTGAGAACTATCATCAAAGCCAAGAGAGGTTATAGTTGTTGCAAGTTTCATATATTTTTGAGATATAAGCTTATAAGTATCTAAGTCATACACAAGTAAATACCCCAAAACAGTTCCTAAAAACAAGAACTTATCATCACCACTTTTTATAACCTGAGTCACATCATCATGTACCCCCTCAAGTCTGGCAATCACACCTCCTCTAAAAACATCCCATATGATGGCTTTAGAGTTTTTATCTATACTAAAGAGTCTATGTTTACTTAAAAACTCAACCTTCATAACAGGAGCAGAGTGCGCTTTTAGTTTATGTTTGATACCCATCATAGCTAGATTGTAAAGCATAATTTTTTTATCGTAACTCGCCGTTGCTATCCACTGAGAATTAGAACTAAAAGCTATATCGTTAATGGTATCAGCGTGAGCAGGGATGGTGAAAGAGGTTTTTCCACTCTTAATATCTACAACAAAGACCTTTCCATCATCACCACATGAGAACATATAGCGACATTTTGGGTCAATCCCAACGCAGGTAGTTTCCCCATGATGCCTATCTATTTTAGCAACTAATTTTTTAGCTGTGACATTATAGAGTCTGGACTCTTTAGAGTCTGCGCTCAAGGTCGCAAAATATTTGCCATTATTGCTAAAGTCCACTACTTTATTCTTGTACCTAAGATGTGTAATTTTACCATTAAATCCACTAATAACTTCTAATGTCTCTTTATTTAAAATTCTAATCGTTGTTTTTGCATCAACAACCAAGATACTGCCATCTTCTAAAACTTTACTAATAATAATGGGTTCTTTAAAATTTATCTCTTTAAATGGAAGCATATTATTGGTCTCTTAAATAGCCTTCTGATTTAAGTGTCTCCCTGATCTCTCTTTGATGTTCTTCACCTTTTGTTTCCATATGAACTGTTACATTTGCATCACCATAATCTAATGATATGGAAGTTCTATCATAAGCAATATGGACAATATTTGCATTTAATTCTTGAAGAATTTCAGTAAAACGCATCAATGAACCAGGCTTGTCAACAAGTGTAACTGTAATTTTCATCTTTCTATGTGATTTTAAAAGACCTTTTTCGATAATAACAGAAAGGAGAGTAACATCCATATTGCCGCCACTCAACACTATAGCTACTCTTTTACCCTTTAAATGGGTCAACTTATTGTGTAAAAGAGCAGCAACACCAACAGCTCCTGCACCCTCAACCACAAGCTTTTGTTTCTCAAGCAAAAAGAGTATCGCACTCGCTATCTCTTCATCATCCACGCCAATAAATCTATCTACACTCTCAAGCATATACTTTAAGGTAACCTCGGATGTATCACGAACGGCTATACCATCAGCAATGGTTCTAACACTTGTGGTATCAACAGCACGACCAAGGTCATAGGAGTTTTTAAGGGCAGGTGCACCCTTTGCACTCACCCCAATAACTTCTATTTTGGAGTTAATACTTTTCAATGCATGCGCCATTCCTGCTATAAGTCCACCACCACCCACAGGGATAACAACGGCATCTAGATCTGTGCATTTTTCTAATATATCAAGAGCAACTGTACCTTGTCCCGCTATAACATCTTCATCTTCAAATGGATGTACAAAAGTTAAAGAGTTCTCTTTTGCATATGAAAGAGCATAAGCATACGCTTCATCATAATTTGCACCAGCCAATATAACCTCTGCACCATAATGTTTTACACCATTTACTTTAGTAAGAGGTGTAGATTCTGGCATAATTATCACGGCTCTAATATGAAATTTTGAAGCTGAGAGTGCTACACCCTGAGCATGATTTCCTGCACTAGCAGCTACAACTCCACAAGCTCTTTGTTCATGAGAGAGTGAAGCTATTTTATTATAAGCACCTCTAATTTTAAAAGCACCAGTTACTTGCAAGTTCTCTTTTTTTAAATAAATTTTAGAACCCGATAGTTCACTCAAATGGGGTGCCAAAGACAAAGGTGTATCAACCACAACATCTTTTATACGCTCTTTTGCTTCATAAATCTTTTTTATATCTAACAATTAGTACCCTTATAGTTGAGAATGTTCAATCATACTACACATATTTTGAACAACTTTCATGCCAGCATCTTTAGCTTTTTGAGCCGCTTCATTATTGACTATACCTTTTTGAGCCCAAAATACTTTAACATTGCCTTTTTGTATGCAAGCATCTGCGATTGGAAGCAGTGCATTCGGTTTTCTAAAAATATTTACCATATCTACATCAAAGGGGATTTCAGCGAGTGAACGGTAAACTTTTTCACCTAAAATGGTTTCCTCTTTTGGATAAACAGGAACTATTTTAAATCCTGCATTTTGTAAATAGAGTGCAACTCTATGACTATCTTTTTCAGCATTTGGTGACAATCCAAGTACAGCAATAGTTTTGACTGCACTAAAAATTTCTTGTATCTCTTGCTTATTTGAATTAACAGAAGGAAATTCGCA
>Ga0256840_1002759_pt1 | contig 15081 bp, 13 predicted proteins | sample 355202metaG_FD_185969 | JGI IMG/M metagenome (GOLD analysis project Ga0256840, IMG submission 185969) | Hydrothermal vent microbial communities from Mid Atlantic Ridge, Atlantic Ocean - 355-202 | ecosystem: Environmental > Aquatic > Marine > Hydrothermal vents | place: Atlantic Ocean: Mid...
GCATTGGTGATAGTCAACAAGATGACAATAAAACCTACATTTTGCAGACAGATTCTAAACTGCGAACCACCAAGAAATTAGCGATTACACAGGCGGTTATAGAAAAGCGTTTTAAAAACTTTGCCATTAATGATTACAGCATTGTAGCAGTTGATTGTAGTGGGTTAGGTGAGGGTTTGAGTATCCCGTTTAAAGAGTTAACAGCGATAAAAAACAAAGCGGCTTACTTATTAAATAACGAAGTTAAGCTTGTGCCATTCACTGAAGTTCCAGCGTTGGAAAGCCATAAAAAGTCCGCTAAAGACACGACTAAACATAGTTTATCAATACTCATTGCAGATGAAAAAGATGTGCACTTATGTGATCTGACAGATGCTGATGTGTATTTTAAATTGCCAGAAAGCTGGAAGAAAGACTGCAATAAACACATAGATATTTTTAAGCGAAACCCACAACTCATCCCATGGTTTCCCGCCGTTTTGATTGGCAAAGATTATGATGAATCAGTCAGGCTATTAGAAAATATTCAGCCAGAGCGAATCGTCAGTAATAACACCGGCATCGCCTACAAAGCTTTTGAAATGGGTATTGAATGGATTGCAGGGCCATTTTTAAACACCACTAACTCCTACGCGCTCTTAACATTACAAGAAGAATTAAATTGTGCGGGCGCGTTTATCTCTAACGAAATAAACCGAATACAAATACGAAATATTGCCCGTCCAAATAACTTTAAATTGTTGTATAGCATTTATCACCCTATCTTAATGATGACCTCACGCCAGTGTTTCTTTCAGCAAACAGTCGGCTGTAAAAAGCCCAGTATTGAAGATGGTTGTATGCTGAAATGTAAAAAAGAAACGACAATAACCAATGTAAAAGGTGTGAAGTTTGCCGTTGATAAACAACGAGGTGGATACCCCAGTATTTATAATCATGAGCAATTTTTAAATGCTGAAATTGTGAATGATTTAGGCGATTTATTTGATGAGTTCTTTATTGATCTCACTAATATCGGTTCGGGCTCTAAGCAAGCGCATGATAAAGCAGAGTTGATTGCGCATTTTGAAGAACTTTTAAAGGGCGATACTCAAAGTAACAAACAGAAAGCACAACAACAGTTGCACGAGTTGGTGACACTATCGACCAATGCACAGTACAGTCAAGGTTTGTAATATAATAGATGTCTTTAATCCCGCCCTCATCGTCGTTACCAATTCTTTATTCTTTACAGAATTGTCCTTACGCCATGCGCGCAAGATTGGCACTATTGTTAGCGCAACAAAAAGTACAAATACGCGCCATAACCATGAAAGATAAGCCAGAAGATATGCTACTAGCATCGCCTAAAGGCACGGTACCTGTTTTAATTGTTGATGAAAACAAAGTGGTGGATGAGAGTTTAGACGTGATGCTATGGGCGTTAAACAATAATGATCCAGAAGATCTGCTTTATGCTCATAAGCCAGAAGCACTGACAGAAATGATAAATATCATCACCGAGAATGATAAAGAATTTAAGCCCAGCTTAGAAAAATACAAACGCGCAAAACGTTTTCATGGAGACGATTTAGAAGATTGTCGTCTTGAGTGTGAGCCCTTTGTTCAAGCCTTAGAGCAACGCCTGTCACAAAATAAATTTTTAATGGGAGATACTCCTAGTCTGTTAGATTATGCCTTACTACCTTTTATTAGGCAGTTTTCCCGTGTGAATAAATCCATCTTTGCACAGGAGCAATACAAACATCTTCGCCTTTGGTTAAGCTATCATTTGCAAAGCCGATTATTTTCCAGAGCGATGTTTAAGTATCCCTTATGGCTGGAAACCCACGAAAAATATATTTTGGGGGAGTGATAATTTAGAAGCAATAATTGTTATATTTCTATGCAATGATTAGGCTATATTCTAGGTATCCTAATACCTAATAATAAAACTCTAACAAATAAAGTACGCATTATGCATTCAAGAAAACTCGGTTCTTTCTCTGTTTCTGCCCTTGGTTTGGGCTGTATGAATTATTCTATGGGTTATGGCCCCCGCCCTGAAGAAAATACAATAAAAAAATTACTAAAGGGTGCTTTAGACCAAGGGTATACCTTGTTTGATACTGCGGCAATGTATGGCATGGGGCATAGTGAGACAATGATTGGTAAGTACCTCTCATCACATCGCAGTGAATTTACACTGGCAAGTAAATGCGGAATTTTTAAAAATAAGGAAGGTAAAACAGAAATTAATGGCCATCCTGATGTTTTGCAAAAGACCTGTGAAGATAGCCTTTCTCGCCTGAAGACAGATGTCATTGATCTTTATTATTTGCATAGAATAGACCCCAGTGTGCCTGTTGAAGAAAGTGTTGGTGCGCTTTCACGCTTAGTTGAACAAGGAAAAATAAAAGGGATTGGTCTATCTGAAGTCAGTTCTGATAGTTTGCGCCGTGCACATAAGGTTCACCCAATTATGGCACTGCAGTCTGAGTATTCATTATGGTCACGCACGCCAGAGAGGAAGGTATTGGCTACATGCCGTGATTTAGGGGTTACTTTTGTTGCTTTTTCTCCATTAGGGAGGCAGTTTCTAACAGGGAAAAGCTTGGATACCAACACCTTAGATAAAGTGACAGATTATGAGAATTTTCGTGCAACCATTGCTCGTCCACGTTTTGAGCCAGAGAACTTTAATAAAAATAAAAAGTTACTGATACCTTTTGCAAAAATAGCTAAGCAGAATAATTGCACAATGGCGCAGCTAGCCCTTGCTTGGTTGTTGGCACAAGACGAAAATATCATTCCAATTCCTGGTACTAGCAATATTAAGAATATGGAAGAGAATGCAATAGCTGGTGATTTGAAATTATCAGCAGAGACGGTTGCCAGTTTAGATGAATTAATTAATGATGAAACGGTATCAGGCGCACGCTATACCGATGCATTGATGAGCAGTATAGATTCTGAAAAAGATTAGGTTTTCCTTAAGGATGTAGGTAACGATACCCGTGATCTTGTAAATAAATGATACGTGCGATACCTGCTCTTACGATTTCTACATCCTCAATAAGCTTTTGTTCTTTGCCAGTATTGGCTTTTATGGTATCTAGCGTATTTTGACATGCAGTTAAAGATAACATCTTGAGCCATTAAACTGCGTACTCGTATAGCTTCTTTATTATTAGGGTCGAGCAATGTAATACCTGGCCCATACGCAACCACTTCGATTTCAATATTATCCATACCATAAAACTTTTGTAGGTTGTAGACATTACTTAATGCTAAATGCTGTTTGGCAGGATCATCCTCACTGATCTGTATTACTAGTTTGGTTGTGGTGCCTTCAGGCGCATGGTCTTCACGTGCCGTTGCTATTGTGCCATTAAGTAATAAGAGCAACCAAGGGGTATATAGAACATGTTTAATAATAGTTTTTATACTCATTAAGATAGTCCTCTTTTTCTTACCGTTTAAAACAGATACGATACATATATTAAATATAGTGACTTCTAAAAAAAAGTATTTGATATTGGTAGATTATTTAGCGTTAAAAGTTTTCTTTCAATATACGAAACTGTAACTATTCTTGTGACAGAGTGTATTTTAATATTTCAACGACCTGTTCAGGTGTTGTTGCCCAAGCCATGGCTGATCCATCAACCTCTTTTAATGGATGGATAATATCCTCATCGTGTAAAGTAATATAAGGGGTGCCCAATGCAGCGCAGTAGCCTGCATCGAAGGCAGCATTCCACTGTTTGTATTTATCACCAAAACGAACCACGGCAAGATCACAATTTTCTAGCATGGTTTTAATTCTTATCGCATTTACTTTGGCTGATTTATGATCACGCCAAAAGTTATTGTCTTCTTTGCCTAATACATCACCTGCAGCATCGCTAGCTTCATGATTAGTCACAGCGGAGGAGAAATTAATCGTTAAATTGTGGGCTTTACAACCCATGATGATTTTATCTCTCCAATCTGTATGAATTTCACCTGATAAGTAAATATTCCATTCCATGTTATTGTTCCTTGATAGTTTAAATCTGCTTATTTGCTCTTAATAATTAATAAGCAGTTGAGCCAAATCAAATAAGATTGCTCTGAATTCTAATTTGTCACCCCCCATGTTTTTCGGTGTTTTGTAAGAATACCTATTCTTTTCTTGGGGAGTTTCTTCCCTATATTACAATAAATAAATTATTTCTAACTTCTTATTTAATGTTAAGTTTCTATCTGGGTTATAACTTTTAGAATTATAAATACATAATAATAAAAAACCTTTAAATGAAACTTTCTAAACCTTTCTCTTTCTTATTTATCTCCCTCTTTGTAATCTTGTTACCTTGGTTAATAGGGGAGAAGGCTATTGCTAAAAGCCTTCAGAATACAGAATCGTCTATTCAAAATATCATATTTAATGATCAGTTTAATATACAACTTACAGAGAAAGAGCGTAGCTGGTTAAAGCAACATCCTGTGATTAAGTTAGGTATTGATAGGGCATTTCCTCCATTTGGTTCAATCAATGATGATAATCAATATATTGGTTTTTCTGCCGATATATTGAGAGTTTTAGAACATCGTTTAGGGCTTAAATTTGATGTAAATATAGATATTCCATGGAATGAGACGATGGAAAAGGCCAAAGCAGGTGAGATTGATATGGTTTCTGCATTGGTTGATTCTGAGCAAAGACGAAAGTTTCTTAACTTTTCAAAATCTTACATTAAGAATCCAACCATTATTATTAGTGACGCTGATGACAGCGGGTATATTGGCTCATTAAAGAATTTAAAGGGTAAAAAGGTAGCTATTGAGCGTGGGTCATACAGTGCAGGGGTGTTAAGTCGTGAATATCCTCTGATTGAATTAATGCCCGTTAAAAATACCAGTCAGGCGTTGAGCTTAGTGTCTATTGGTAAAGCTGATGCTTATGTCGGTAATGGTGTTGTGGCGAGTTATTTGATAAGAAAATTGGGTTATCACAATTTATCGTATTCGGGTCAAACCGAATACAGTAGTAGTCATAGTATTGGTTTTACTAAGAGCAATACAGAATTAGCGAATATTGTAGAAAAAGCGTTAGCTTCTATTTCAAAGCAAGATATTGAAATGATCGCCAATTATTGGTTTGGGGTTAATAACCAATCATTTATTCATAAGAGTACGGCGGTAAAAATGGGGCTGGCTTTTGTATTGCTACTAATCGCCCTAACAATATGGATAATAAGTTTAAGGGATTCTAAAAATACTTTAAAAATTAGGCAAGATGAAACCAAGCAACAATCAGAAATTGATTATTTAACGGGCCTTGGTAACCGTAGAAAGTTTTATAATTATCTTGATGAAGTAATCAAAAGGTCAGAAGACAACAGTACTGGCTTTACCTTATTTTGTCTCGATTTAGATTTATTTAAGGAAGTAAATGATCTTTTAGGGCACGCAATTGGGGATCTTTTGCTCGTTGAAGCATCTAAGCGACTAACGAATTGTATTCATAATGATTTCGGCTGTGTTGCACGTATTGGTGGGGATGAATTTATGGCAATACTTCCCAATATAATCGATAAATCGAGTATTGAGGAAATTATTGAGTGCGTTCAGGCTGATATGAATCGGGAGTTTTATATCAGAGGAAATAAAATTAATATAACAACCAGTATTGGTATTACTCGTTACCCTAAAGATGGAGCACGGGCAGAGCAACTTGTGATTAATAGTGATCAAGCGATGTACGCGTCAAAGAAAAAGGGGCGCAATTGTTACTCATATTTTAATAGAGAAATGCTTGAAGAATCACAATATAAATGTAAGTTAATCCGTGATTTGAGAAAAGCTGTTTCAAAACAAGAATTCACTTTGCATTATCAACCTATTGTTGATCTAAAAACTAATACTATTTCAAAAGCAGAAGCATTGATTCGCTGGAACCACCCAGAACGAGGTTTGGTTTCACCTTTAGAGTTTATTTCATTAGCTGAAGAGGCTGGAATAATCAATGAGATAGGAGATTGGGTTTTTAAAACAGCTATAGATCATACGGCTAAGATACAAGAAAACTCAGGGCAAGTTTTTCAAATGACTATCAATACATCGCCCGTACAATATTGTAAAAATGGTATGGATGTACCTGCATGGTTTGAATATCTTAGTAATCATGGGTTAAGTGGTGAAAATATTATTGTAGAAATTACTGAAGGCGTTCTAATGGAGGAGCGTGAGTCGGTTATCAAAAGGTTATTTCAGCTACGTGATTTAAATGTTGGCGTTGCTATAGATGATTTTGGTACAGGGTATTCTTCGCTTTCATATCTTAAAAAGTTTGATATTGATTTCTTAAAAATTGATCAGTCATTTGTTAAAAACTTAAAGATTGGCTCAGATGATGTTGTGTTAATTCAAGCAATTGTTGTTATGGCACATCAGTTAGGGATTAAAGTCGTTGCTGAAGGAGTAGAGACGGCAGAACAAAAAGATATACTGATTGCGTCTGGTTGTGATTATGGTCAAGGGTACTATTTTTCTAGACCTTTAGAAGCGGGCGATTTTTTAGATTTTCAAGACAGATGGACCAACAAATCACTTGTGGTGTAATTGGATGTGAGTAATCGCGCTTAGTTACACTTTATTTTGTCACCCCCCCTCCTTTTTAGTCATTTTGTAATGCTAATCGCTACTACTTTAAAAAAGTATATTTAAACTCACCACTACTTAAAATTAATTTTTTATTATCTAAAAAATCGATACCATATTTTAAGATAATATCATCACCTGCCTTAGGTGAAAGATTGGTAATGTATAACACTTGGTTTTTTATATGCCAGTTTTCGGCATCTACCGAAAATGCATCTTTAAGCAAGCACGCTGAACCTCCAGATTTATAATAACGGTTTTTATGGAATGTTTGTGTCCATGTTGTGTCTTTACAATCATCACCTTGGCGTTGATAAGTCCACGTACCGCTGGTGAGTTTTTCTTCTATTTGTAAATCTTTTTTTGTTTTTAATGGATGACTACTACTAATAGGAACAGCATCATTTGTTGTATTTGATAGCGATTCGATAAAGCTACTACAGCCAGACATAAAGAATGTCACAACCAATAAAAATGTTAATCTCATTACACTTCCCCAACGTAAATTTCTCTTATGTCAGTATTGTTGCATATCAAGCATCATAAAGGAAACTTGCTTGATGCGTTACAGAATGCGAGTTACCATCAAATACAGTCGCCAAATTTTCAGGATAGCCAATGCAATCACAAGAATCATTCTTAACCCTTCGTAATCACTTACAAAAAACTATTGTTGGGCAGCAAGAATTGCTTGATCGATTATTAATAGCATTGTTAACAGGCGGCCATATTTTGCTCGAAGGGCCTCCTGGTTTAGCAAAAACAAAAGCTGTAAATACCTTAGCAAGTGGTGTTCATGCTAGCTTTCAACGGATTCAATTTACTCCAGATTTAATGCCTGGTGATTTAACGGGTAGCGAGGTTTACGATCCTAATAAGGGTGAATTTAATTTTGTGTCAGGCCCGATCTTTCATGAAATTATTTTAGCTGATGAGATTAATCGAGCACCTCCTAAAGTACAGTCGGCATTGTTAGAGGCAATGCAAGAACATCAAGTGACTGTAGGCGGCGTTACCAGACCACTACCTGATTTATTTATTGTAATGGCGACGCAGAACCCATTGGAGCAAAGTGGTACGTATCCTCTTCCAGAGGCACAACTTGATCGTTTTCTATTACACGTAGTTTTAGATTACCCAAGTGCAGATGAAGAGCTACTAATCCTTCAGCGTGACCGTGATGAACACTTTGGCACGGATAAAAGTGCAGATAACCCAACACTTGAAACGGCCTTAGTGTTGCAAGCACGACGTGAGGTCGCAGAGATTCATGTTGAAGATATTTTAGAAAAATATATTATCAAATTAGTGGGTGCAACCCGTGACTTGGCAACGGTAGAAGAAAGCTGGAGTGATTTTTTATTGGCGGGAGCATCACCTCGTGCATCAATTGCTTTGCTTCGCGCCAGTAGTGCGCTCGCCTATATTCAAGGTAGAGAATTTGTTATCCCGGAAGATATTGTAGCTATGGCGCCAGATGTTTTACGTCATCGATTAATGCTCAACCATTCGGCTCGCGCTGCTGGCATTGATGCAGATGCGATAGTGCAAAAGATTATTGATGTAGTTCCTGTTCCGTAAGTTTTATGAACACTAAAGTAAACATAAAAGCATCTTTGATAACTTCTGATGAATATAATGATCTTGTCGATCAAGCCAAGCAACTTAAATCAACGGGTGGCTATACGCATCGTTTAGAAAGTCATTTTTCTGGTACGCTACCGACCAAAAAGATTGGTAGTGGTATGGATTATGCTGAAAGTCGTGTCTATCAAGCAGGTGATGACCCGCGTTTTATCAACTGGCGATTAACTGCGCGTAGCAATGAAACATTAGTTAAAAACTTTCATACCGAATCGAACCCTACTTTATGTGTATTAATGGATAGAGGCGCAACCATGTGTTTTGGTACACGTAAGCGACTTAAGATGGCTCAAGCGGCTCGTGTCACGACATTGCTCGGCTTGGCTGCACGGCAACATCGTTTGGCATTAGGCGGTTTTATTTTAGGCGAGAGTAGTAATCATAATCAGTGGTTTGATTCTAATAAAAATGATCAAGCTTTTAATAGCTTAATTGATGCGGTATCAGCTAGTTGTCCTCCGATATTATCTGACAATCTAGTAAAACAGCCTCAGAGTTGGCAGTTAATATTGCGTCACCTTACGGATCAAAACCCCTCTGGGTCACTCATTTATCTAGTCAGCGACTTCTTTGATTTAAGTCATGAGCATCAAAGTACACTTGAGGCACTACAGGCACAGCATCATGTTGTTGCGATCCATATTGTTGATAACGCAGAGTTATCATTAAAAAATAATGGAACGCTACGTTTTAAAGGTATTTTGTCCGATGCACTGCATCAAGTTAAATCCTCAAACCCTAAGCAACGTGAAAAATTTCAATCACATGCACAATTAAGACAACAAACCATTAAGAGTATTTTTGAAGGACGTGGCATTCCTTTCGTATCCATTTCAACAATTGATGATGATTTGGCGCCCTTAATCCCATTGCCATTAGAGGCGATGTAAAATCAGAAATGATATGAACGAAGATAAAACATCCATCGAAAAACTTGCCACTATGAATTTGGAGGGTCTGCTCTTACCAGAGCCTACACCTGTTTCGTATTGGTGGTTAGGAGGACTTATAGCTTTAGTATTTGTATTAATTGCTTGGGTGTGGGCAAAAAAACGCCAAGCACCTAAAGCAATTGCCTTGCGTGATTTAAAACGCTTAGAAAAAACAGTAATGACAAACAGTGCTGAATCTAAAATGAGTACAAAATTCATAGAGGAGCAGCTTGCAGTCTCACTTCGCCAAGGTTTTAAGGTGACACGGCTAGACTCAGTTATGCCTGATAATCTGGAATGGCGGGAATATTTAAATACCTTAGAAACGACCCTCTATAATAAACAGCCGAGTGAACCACAAGTATTAAAAACATTAATTACAAGTGCTATAAGCTGGTTGCGTAAGTCCTGATGTTGCAAATAACAGATAATTTTCAACTTTATTGGCTTACACCAGAATGGTTTATTTTAGTGCCTTTAGTATTACTCTATTTATATTGGCAGAGTAAACAACAAACGCAGGGAGGCGCACCGAGACCAGAGCCGACCATTGCCTTAGTAGAGAGTAAAACGGCTACTTTTTACCATCCTTTGGCAGATTTGTTTGTGGATGATGAAAGACAAAAAGCATCTAAAAACGCCTTCAATTTATGGGTAGCATTAATCATCATCAGCTTTATTATTGCGCTTGCCCAACCTATTTTAAGAGGTGAAAAATTACCTGACCCACCGCCAGAAAGAGACATTGTTTTTTTGGTTGATACATCCATTAGTATGCAACTTAAAGACTATCAAGTAGACGGTGTATCAGTTAGTCGGATGGATTTATTGCGTCAACTACTTGACCAATTTGCATCACAAATGCAGGGTGAGCGTATCAGCGTTATCATCTTCGCAGAGCAAGCATTTAAACTTGTGCCGTTAAGCAATGACCAAAATCTCATTCGTAAAATGTTACAGCGTATTACAACCTCGCTCGCAGGGCGTTACAGTGATATTGGTAGTGCATTACTATTGGCACTTCAAGAGGCAAAAAAACAAGATTTGCAACTAGAGGAAAAACCACGCAAGGCGCAATATTTAGTGCAAAACAAACGTCATCAAACATTTATCTTATTTAGTGATGCGGATGAATCTCGCGGCAAGGTTGATGTGCATGCCGCCGCCGCACTGCTTGCAGAGAATGACATCCCATTATTTACCATTGCGATTGGTGGTAGCGCATCGTCAAAAAAAGCAACGGAAGGCGGCTTGTATCATTCTGTGAATATGCAATTATTTGATGATTTAGCAGAGCAAACTAAAGGAAAAAGTTATCGTGTTGCCAATAGTAAAACGCTTGAAAATGCCATTAGGGATATTTCAAAATTACGTAAAATTTTAGCATTACAAGAGCCTCAATATATCCAAATACCACTATACTTTTACCCCTTATTTTTAGGCTTAATGCTACTCTTTTTTAGACAGCTATTAATACTCATAGGGAATAAAGGATGAGTATTTTATCCATTTTAAATAATCTTGAATGGCGACAACCATTATGGCTCTTGCTTATGTTGCAACCGTTCATTTTGTGGCTAGTTATTTATTGGAAAAACAGTAGAGCGAATAATCAGTTTGCTGATAAACATCTTTTACCTTGGGTTCAAATAACAGATAAAAAAACGTTGCTTCAAAGAATCTTCTCAAGAGACACATCATATTTTTTAAGTATGATTTTTTTAGCCGTGGCAATGGCTGGGCCTAGGGTGCCTCTTGAATCAGTTGATGCGAAACAAGTATCAGCGTTAGATATTATGTTGGTAGTTGATGTATCAGCTTCAATGAAAGTTGCTGATATTAAACCTTCAAGGTTAAAGCGTGGCATACAAGAATTGCATGAATTGCTTAGCCTAGTAAAGCGTGATGATGTTCGTTTTGGTAGTGTTGTTTATGCTGCGCGCCCTCATGTTTTTGTGCCTATAACCAATGATATTGAAGCCTTAGCGTTTTACTTGAAAGATTTAGATCAGTTGGTTTTGCCTACGCAGGGTAGTGACGCTTCAGCAGCTTTGTTATTGGCGAGTAAGGAATTACAAGCTATCCAAACAACAGATAAAGATAAGAAGAATCAGTCTAAAGCTATTTTGTGGCTAACGGATGGTGACTTTGTTAATGCTCAGGATAAGGATAAAATTGAATCCACGTTAAAGTCATTAAAAGAAAAGAATATTTCTACCTTTATTTTAGGCTTAGGCACACGAGAAGGTTCGGCAGTACCCGCGCGCAAAGGGGGGTGGCTGGAGCATAATGGCCAAGGGGTTATCAGTAAAATGGATGTTGAATTACTCGATACTTTTGCGAATATCGGCGGTGGAAAATTCAGCAAAGTATTTGATGATGAAAGTGAATGGCATACACTCTATTCACAGGGCTTACTTAATACCGTTGTCAGAGATATCAAAGCACCTTCAAAAAATGAAGACCAGCAGTGGCGTGTTTATTATCAGTGGTTTTTATTTATAGGGATGATTCTTTTACTGATTTCATTAGTGCCACCGAGACGAGGTAAAAGCCAAAAAAGTATCACTCATTTTTTATTTGGCGGCCTATTTGTTGGTTTATTGCTTAGCCCTGTTTTAGAACTGAAAGCTGAAGAAAATTCTTTAAGCCCTATCTTAAAAGAAAGTATCAAACACTATAATAACCAAGAATATGATCTCGCTACATCGGGGTTTGTCGCAATGGTTTTGCAGGCAAAAAATGCGACTGAACGTGGTAGAGCGATGCATAACTTAGGTAATAATTACTTTCAGCAAGGTGATTATGAAAATGCCGCGCAACTCTTTGAAGATGCTTTACGTTATGCGCCAAACCAAACGCAAACAAAAAATAATTTAATAATCACAAATGAATTGAATGCCCTATTGCAAAGGCGAAATAGGCAACGAAACACGGCAAGGTTACCTAATCAAGGGGTGGGACGTGGATTATTAGGTGATCAAAATCAAACATCTACAATGATGACGAGCAGAATGCTAATCCCGAAAAACATTAAGCTTCCTGAAATTCCTAAAGAAAATTTGAATAGTTTATTGAGTAAAGGGTTAGCACATTTACAAATGTTAGATAGTGCAGAGTCAATTAAGCAAAGAGAAAAGCAACGCAATATTGAGCATGCAAGAATTTCATTATTACGCAATCAAGATAGCTCGCTTGCGATGTGGAAACGTTTATTTGAAATTGAAGAGGGTTTTCCCGCTAAGCTGAAAAAACCCAAAACAGTACCAGGGCAGATGCCATGGTAAAGCACATTACAATACTCTTAATAATGCTTGTTTTTGTTTCTGCTCAAGGCGCAGAGCACTTTACACCTATGCCAGACACCACTTTAAGCCAGAGTGAAGTTTGGCAACGACAGCAGGTGATACTAACGTTGGCAATCAATACACCCGATGAGTTTGCTCGGCTAGAAGTAGAAGAGCTTGATCTGTCTAATTTTGAAGTAATTGCTTTGCCATTTGAAAGATCAGCAGTCACAGAAGTAAAAAACCATTACATCGTAAAAGTAGGTTGGATACTCTACCCACTAGTCGCAGGGCAATATGAAATAGAGCTACCCCAAGTTATCTATCGCCCAAACGGTGGTCGAAAGATAAAGCTTAAAATCCCCCCGCCAACGCTTAATGTTAGACCATTGCCAAGTTATATACCTGCAACAATGCCTATTGGGGAGATTATGATTAATAATACATTGTCGCACAAGAAATCGGTAAAGCTCTATGACACTCAAACGGTGCTTAATTGGAATATAGAATTAATAACTAAAAATGTGTTACCACAAACGATACCGCCTATTTTACGGCAAGTAAAAAGCAGTGAAGCATTGGATGTGTTTCCTGAGACGCTCGATAAAAAAGTAACTAAAACCTATAAAGGCTTACAAAATAGTTTGCGCTATCAAATTCCAATTAAGGCTTTGAAAAGTGGTAAGTTAGATCTACCACCCCTGATCATTCAGTATTTTGACCCGAAGGATGCAAAGTTAAAGCGCGCTAAATCTAAACCATTAAATCACTGGGCTGTTAATTATTATCTGCAATGGTTTGTGTTTTTAGTAATGGTGTTGGCGTTGCTATTTGCTTTACTAAAGCTTATTCAATTTTCCCGTCGATACTTTTTTGCTAGACAAAAAGTTAGGTTGGCAATTCAAGAAATTAATCAAGCACAAAACATGCAGCAGTTACGGAGTGCGCTACATAACTTATCCAATGCTAAAGGCTGGGGAAATAATATCACGCTGCAAGCATTACTAAAGTCTTGGCAAAAGGGTACGAAAGAAGGTGTGAAGTTTCAAAGTAGTCTACAGAGTTTTCAAACAGAGCAATTTTCTGGGCAAACTTCAAAAAGCCTTGAAAGTTTGAAGAAGGAGTTAATAAATAGCTTAAAAGGAATTTAGAGAGGTAGATTTGTCACCCCCCTTGTTTTTAGTCATTTTGTAGTTTTAGTGTTTAATATTAGTTAAAATGACTCGTCTATTACAAAACATCAAAAAATAGGGGGGGTGACAAATTTATAATTTAGATAAGCTGATTACTCGATAAATACGTTTAGCTGGCTTTTATAATCTTTTATGGAGCTAATATTATCCTTTACCCATTGCTCGTTATAGTAGGTATCTAAATAACGTTCCCCACTATCACAAAGCAAAGTGACTATGGATCCTTGCTCATTGTTTTCTTGCATTTTTTTAGCCACTTGCAATGCGCCCCATAGGTTTGTCCCTGTTGAGGCACCCGCTTTGCGTCCAATAAGAGTCTCTAGCCAATGAATTGTGGCAATGCTGGCAGCATCAGGGACTTGCAACATCTTATCAATAACATCAGGTTGAAATGAACGCTCTACTTTAGGTCGGCCAATACCTTCAATCTTACTACTCGTTTCAATTTCGAGGTTGGCATCACCTTGTTTAAAGCTGTCATAAAATACGGAGTTTTCAGGGTCAACCACTAATAACGTTGTATCGTAGCCTTTATATAAAATATAGCGCCCTAGCGTGGCTGATGTTCCACCTGTGCCTGCACTCATCACAATGGTGTTGGGGATTGGGTGAGCTTCATATTGAAGTTGGCGATAAATACTCTCGGTAATATTATTATTTCCGCGCCAGTCTGTTGCGCGTTCTGCGTAAGTGAATTGGTCCATAAAATAGCCGCCTAAGCTTTCAGCCAGTTTTTCGGCCTCATGACTCATTTCGGTAGCATGATCGACGAAATGGCACTTTCCACCATAGAGTTCAATTTGTTTGATTTTAGTCTTTGCTGTACTGCGTGGCATGACGGCTATAAAAGGGATTTCAAGTAATTGAGCAAAGTAGGCTTCTGACACTGCTGTGCTTCCTGAAGATGCCTCAACAATAGTGCAGTTTGAATTGATCTTACCATTGCTAAGCGCATACAAAAAAAGTGAGCGCGCAAGGCGGTGCTTTAAACTACCAGTAGGGTGCGTGCTTTCATCTTTCAAATAAATATCAATGCCCTGCAACTTAGGAATATTCAACTTAATGAGATGCGTATCAGCCGAGCGCTGATAATCCGCTGTTATTTTATGGATTGATTGTGAAATCCAAGATTTATTATTCATGGAAATATCCCTCTAAAGAACTCAGTGCAGAGAGTATAGATTCTTTTAAAGATGTGACAACGATATAAATTGCCACGCCCCACCTTATTTGCCCTTTTGTAATTTTACGCCATGCATCCAACCTACACGGTCTACATAATTCGTGTCATTGCGGTGCAGACCCACTACTGTCCGAGATAAATCATATCAAATAGCCAATAGAGGTTGCAGTACCTAAGTTTGCAGGGTAAAACCCTCTGATACGACTCAGAACTAA
>Ga0256840_1002760_pt1 | contig 15077 bp, 16 predicted proteins | sample 355202metaG_FD_185969 | JGI IMG/M metagenome (GOLD analysis project Ga0256840, IMG submission 185969) | Hydrothermal vent microbial communities from Mid Atlantic Ridge, Atlantic Ocean - 355-202 | ecosystem: Environmental > Aquatic > Marine > Hydrothermal vents | place: Atlantic Ocean: Mid...
CTGTAGCCTCCTTTACTCAAACCCATAAACCTAAGCACAACTCAACAAAAATCTTAGCTTTCTTAACTGATTAAAACCAAGAAACTAACTAATACCCTCAAGGGGTAGCTCCTCTTTTTAGTTATTTGCACTCATCTTTAAATGATGGGTGCAGTTCTGGCACTCAATGCCGATACCCCTGTCGCTAAAGCGTAAGTGGGGTACAGCTACGACCTGTAGCCTCCTTCGCCCAAGCATCCAAATCTACAGCAAACTAACTATAAATATTACGTTAGTTGACTTTTGTAGCCTCCTTTATTCAAACCATAAAGCTAAGCACAATTCAACAAAAATTTTAGATTTCTTAACTGATAATCTTAAATTAGCTTGACTTTCTTAGCAATCTATTTTAAACTTCCTACTTCCTACTTCCTACTTCCTACTTCCTACTTCCTACTTCCTACTCACTTCGCGAAGCGATACTTTGATATAATCTTTAAAAATAATAATGAGTTGATTATATGGCAATAAAACCTAAAAAAAAGAAATCTGTACGTAAAAAAAGTCAAAGGAAAGCAAATCAAAAACGGACTGTACTTATCTCTATTTTGAGTATGACAGTCTTTTTATTCGTAGGGTTAGCGTACTATTTTACAAACTATGTCAACCAAAATTATGGTGTTAAAGCATTAGTGGATGACTTGTCAAAGATCAAAAATAATGAGAGTATTGTCGAAAAAAAAATTGTAAAGAGAGTGCATAGAAACACACATGTCTTGGTAAAGAAAAAAACACCATTTGTAGAGAGAGGAAAAGAAACAAAAGAAGAGAAGAAACAAAATATACCTATAACGACACAGAGTAAAAAACCAAAACTTGCGATTATTATTGATGATGTACATACCAAAAAACAGATAGAGGCTATCAAAAAACTAAATCTCCATATAACGCCCTCTATTTTTCCTCCTTATGTTTTATCAAAGCATAGTAATCAGTTGGCAAAGCTAATAAAGCATTCGATGATTCATCTACCTATGGAATCTGGTTCAAGACAGTTTAATAAGCAATATAAAACATTGATGACTTCATTTTCAGATGAAAAATTAGCAGATAGAGTGATGGAGTTACGGATGTTGTTCCCACATGCAATCTATGTGAATAATCATACAGGTTCTGTCTTTACCTCCAATTATAAAGCGATGAAGAAACTTTATATTGCATTAAAAATGGAAGGGTTTAAATTTGTAGACAGTGTAACTGATTCTACTTCTCAGGTAGATACAATCGCTAGAGAATTTGGTGATAGATATATCAAACGTGATATCTTTATAGACAATACTCATACTGTCTCATATATACATAAACAACTAAAAAAAGCTGTGAACAAGGCAAAGAAGCATGGATATGCCATAGCGATAGGACACCCACATAAAACTACGATAAAGGCATTGTCATCAGCTAAGCAGATTTTGAAAGATGTTGAGTTAGTATATATAGATGAGATATAGGAGGTTAAGGTGAAAGGTATAGGAATTGCAGCAGGATTGGGTTTAGTTTTTTTTGCTTTGGCAATGTTTGGCTTTTCGTTGCAGCATGCAACACTGATAGGTTTGGTAGCATTTTTGGTGACACTCTGGACAAATGAAGCGATGCCTCTGGGCGCTGTCTCAATTTTACCCATAATGCTTTTCCCTATTTTTGGGATATTGACTACCAGTGAAGTCACGGTGAACTACTCTAAATCTATTATTTTTCTCTTTTTGGGTGGTTTTATGCTAGCGATTGCCATAGAAAAGATTGAGTTACATCAATATTTTTCGTCAAAATTACTCAGTTTTTTTCCAAAGACCGCGAGAGGCATTATTTATGCTTTGGCGATTACCTCTGCACTGCTTAGTGCGATTCTCTCAAACACGACCATTACACTTATGCTCATGCCTATAGCGCTCTTTTTGAGTGAAAATGTGAAGCTCAAAGTACGCTTTTTGTTGGCCACTGCGTATGGGGCTTCGATGGGTGGGATACTCACACCCATAGGTGCAGCACCAAATTTAATCTTGCTTGGATTTTTGGAAGAGCATCAGCTTCCTGTACTTGCTTTTGGCGAGTGGATGTTACTCATGTTCCCTGTGGTAGGTTTTATGCTGCTTATTATGCCTTACTTGCTCTCTATGGGGGTAGAAAATGAGTCTGTGGCAGATGTAAATCATGAATCAAAAAAACTCACTACATCACAAAAAAGGCTCTCATTGATTATTGCTATTTTAGCTATTGTGCTTGTAGCCAATACATTTATGAAACAAGTGTATCACGTATCGTTAAATGAAAAATTGGTATTGTTGGGATTTGGTCTTTTGATGTTTGTGCCTGGCATAGGTTTTTTGGAGTGGGAAGATGCCCGTACGATGCCGTATGAAATTATCTTTTTATTTGGAGCAGGGTTTAGTATTGCTACAGCATTTACTACGACAGGACTCGCAGCAGAGATTGCAACAAAGCTTAGTTTTATCTCGGAGTTACCTCTATTTTGGATGTTTGTGGTGGTGGCACTCTTTGTCACCTTTTCCACAGAAGTGACGAGTAACACTGCATTGACATCTATTGCTATACCTATTTTTTATGAGTTTGCTAAAAGTATGCCAGCCAATGAGGGCACGATGCTACTGATGGTCGCTACCGTAGCAGCATCATACGCCTTTATGCTTCCTATTGCTACTCCACCCAATGCCATCGTGATGTCATCACGTGTCATCTCTATCAAAGAGATGGCAACTATAGGCTTCAAGCTCAATTTTATAGGAATTGCTCTGCTCTCTGTCATAGCTTATTTTATTTGGGGGTGGATGTTATAAAATTACAACATAATAGATATTTTTATAGTATCTGTATGCTGTATTTCATTATACTAAAATTATATATTTATTAAGCAAGATAATAAAACTGAAAATATCTCTTTGAACATTTCTTCGTCAGTGAGTTTATCTAATTTTTTAATTGTGATTTTTACACCTTTTTCAACTATGCAATCGTCACTTGTAAATTTAATAGATATAGTGTTTCCTTGTACTTGAAACTTCTTATTGAAAAATCCACTATAACGCGTTTCTTCACCATTTGCATTGGTAACGGTGATAAAATCATAATCTTGTTCAGTTTTTCAGGGCATTATCAGCGTGCAGTTGGTAGGTCTAAATTATCCTCATTTTCAACAGGACTATTTAATTTGCTTCTTCTTTCTTTTTTGAGTTTTTTTCTATGCTCTTTCTCTACCATGATTGTAGAGATAGGAGGTGCAGGAATCACATTCCATGTTTTCATTTTATTGATATACCACTCTCCTGATTCATCCATTTTTAGATTAAATTTATACTCTGTACCTGTAGAGTATGACAAAGGTTGTTGTGGAATAACATCAGTCTTTTCGATAATTTTTATTTTTTCTAGAAAATCACAATCTATCGTATCATCTTCTATATATTGACATACAGGAGTTACATTATTCTGAATAATTTTCTGAATCTCACGACGTTTTCTATCAAGTGCTAATCTTATACTACCATCAATGTACTCCTGCTTACTAATAGGTCTATATTCGCTCTCTGCAGCAATTTTATCTGGCATGATTGCCAAAAGTTCTTTTTGTAGTGAGGTTGAGTTATACTCTGTTGTTTCTAATAAAAAGAGTTTAGTAGTGAGTGTTTTGACCAGTTTGTGTACGGCTTGTCTGTCTTGGGTATCTAAACTCTTCGCATGCGTATGTGGACTAAAGAATATAAAAAATATAAGTGTTATATGTCTACATTTCATAGGACACTCCTAGTATTTTGTTTGTTAATTGTTTTTTTTCTTTGGGGGGTATATCTTTGGTTTCTATGAGAATTAGATATACATAAATATGTGTTGTGCTTTGTCATAAGCTATTCCTTTATATTATTGTTAATGTAAGATTGAATTCTAAAAAAGAAAAGTAGTTTTGTTTTTGATTTGTGTGTTTCTATAAAATCACACAAACAAAGTATAACATAACGGGATTACTTAAAAATTACCTCAATCATAAAATAGTAGATTATATGATAAACAAAAATATGCCAATTTGCAATATTTTCAATGATTTATTTATTATCATGCTACTATTTTAAAAAGAAAATAGAGGTAAGAGATGAGCCCAAATATTACAGAACATATTTCAGATTTGGATAATATGAAAAAATACCCTAAATCACTTTTTTATAAAGGTGATTTAGCATTACTGAATCGTCCAAAAGTCGCTATTGTAGGTAGCCGAAGACTCTCTCAATATACAAAAGAATTTACCTATAGACTTGCTAAAGTTCTATCGTCACGTGGGGTATGTGTGGTAAGTGGTGCAGCGATGGGTGTCGATGCTGTAGCTCATGAGGGTGCAGGGGTAGAAAATACCATTGCTGTTGTCGCAAATGGACTTGATATTCGATATCCAGCAGTCAATAAATCTTTGATTGAAAAGATAGAAAAAAAAGGTCTTGTATTGAGTCAGTTTAATGATGGGTTTAGAGCAACAGGATGGAGTTTTGTTGTACGTAATGAAGTAGTAGTAGCATTAGGTGATATGCTCATTGTGACAGAGGCAGAGTTAGATAGTGGGTCTATGCGTTCTGTTGAGTATGCACTTGCCATGAAAAAAGAGATATATGTTTTACCCCATAGACTAGGGGAAAGTAGAGGAACGCATAAGCTCTTACAAGAAGGTAAAGCAAAAGTAATTCATGATATTGAAGCGTTTGCTAGTAGGTTTGGTGCATCAGTGAACAGCGATGTTCTAAAAGATGATTTTTTTTATTTTTGTCAAAATGCACCCACATTTGATGAAGCAGTAAGTAAGTTTGGGGATAGGGTATATGAGGCTGAATTGGAAGGTATCATCACGATACAAAATAGTATCGTGAGATTAAATTAATCTTTTTTAGGGGTAGCTTTTGTCGTGTTGTTTTCTGTTTTTGATGTATTTGACTCGGTAGCTTTAGCGGTTTTGTCTGAAAGTTGATCAATCAGTGTTTCTAAAGAACTTTCAGGAAGCATACCCGCTTGAACAAATTGTACGTTACCTTTGGTATCTAATGCTACTAAAAAAGGAATACTTCCTCTCCATTGTGCACGTTGTTGTATATAGTTTACCAGATGGGATGATGTCTCTTCTGGGACAACGATATAGTTCATGCCTTTTTCTTTTGCAAAAGCAGTAAGTTGTTTGGTGTTATATCCCTGTACTTCAATGGAAACTACAGCTAGTTTATCTTTATATTTTTTTTGTAAGTTAATGAGATGAGGAATAGATGCCAAACATGGAGGACACTGATGCCCAAAAAATTCAAGAAAAATGACTTTTCCTTCAAGTCCAGATATTTTAAATCCTTCTTCTGTGCCTTGGACATTATATGTTTTACCATTGACATCAGTCATAGTCATGGTAGTGTTTGTTTTGGCTGTTTCAAGCGCATGACTGTTTGTGAATAGAACGAATGTTGCTAAGAGTATTTTTTTAATCATAAAAGACCTTTATTTTATTTTTTTACATTATACACTATTAATATGTAAAAATTGTGTAATTGTATTAAGTTTGTATTGTATCTCAAAGAGCATCTGGGATTAAAAGGGAGGGAAAAGTTTAAAAGGAGACCTATTTATTTTTAAGGGAGGGAAAATAATTAGGTTAAACCAGATGCTCTTATGAACGTATTATAATAATTCAAGGTTAACCGAATACTAATAGTGTAAAATTAGAAATTAGAAATTAGAAATTAGAAATTAGAAATTAGAAATTAGAAATTAAGGAATATGATGTTTAAGAGAACGCTTATATTGTTGGGATTGACGGGTTTGCCTCTATGGGCTACTGTTGCTACGGAGCAAAAAATCGGTCAAATGCTTATGGTGGGTTTTCATGGTACAACAGCAGAAAAAGATACGCAAATTTGTAGAGACATAAGAGAGTACCATCTAGGAGCAGTGATACTGTTTGACTATAATCCTGTAGATAAAAGTAAGCCCAAAAACATTGCTACAAAAAGCCAAGTAGCTAAGTTGACAAGACAACTTCAAGCTTGTAGTTATGATGGGAAGCTGCTTATTGCAGTTGACCAAGAAGGTGGACGTGTACAGCGACTTAAGCAAAAATATGGATTTTATGGTCAATTTCCCAAGGCATCAGATGTCATAAAAATGGATGAACATCAAATCAAAAAAACCTATACTAAAATGAGTAAAGAACTCAAGTCAGTGGGTATTAATTTTGATTTGGCACCCGTTGCAGATTTGGATATCAACCAAAATAACCATGTGATACATGGACTTGGGCGTTCATTTGGCAAGGATCCTAAAATTGTATCAAAATATGCATCTGTGTTTATAGATGCTATGCATGCTAATGGTGTTTTGACTTCTTTGAAGCATTTCCCCGGTCATGGTTCTTCTGAAGGAGATACGCATAAGGGGTATGTGGATGTAACACATTTATGGAGTAAAGTAGAACTTGAACCCTATCATATACTAAAAGATAAAGCAGATACGGTGATGGTTGCGCATGTATTTAATAAAAACTTGGATGCAAAATACCCAGCAACGCTTTCTGCTAAAACCGTCGATGGGCTTTTACGTAAAAAATTAGGGTTTAAGGGTGTAGTGATTACGGATGATTTACAAATGGGAGCGATTGCCAAAAAATATACGCTAAGCAAGACCTTGGAATTATCCATTAATGCAGGAGATGACATACTACTTATCGGGAATCAATTGGATCCAAAACATACGGTCAATACTAAAACATTGATAGACACGATAGTTTCGTTGGTCAAAAAAGGTAGTATCAAAATAGATCGTATTGAGAAGTCATATCATCGTATACAAAAATTAAAAGAAAAATTATAAAGGAGAAAGCGTGAAAAATATACTATGGAAAGTGATTCGATATGGTCCAATCATTTATGGGCTCTATAAAAGATTTAGAAGAAAATAGCTTATTCAGAGAGGGTTCTATTGTTTTTCTAGATATCTTTCTAGTATAATCTTTGCAGCTATTGAGTCTATTTTACCGTCTTTTTTATGTCGAAAGATACCTTGTGTAAGTTCCTGGGCTTCGATACTGGAGCTTTGTTCATCTTGGTAGACTACCTCTATATCTAAGGCAAGCAAAGAAACAAAATGTTCAATACGTCTTTGCATCTCTTCTGAATTGTCTGCATCTAGGGGTATCCCTACGATAAGTTTATCTATCTCCCACGCTTTTAAAAAAGCATTGACATCATGTGCAGCTTGGTTACGATTTTTACGTAGAATGGCATTTTGGGGAAGTACAATGTTCCCATCAAAACAAATAGCTACACCAATACGTTTAAGACCCACATCAAGACAGGCTAATTTCATTAGCGTATCTCTGCGATAAAAGCATCTCTTTTAATTTTTTCTTTTACTGTAGGTAATACTGCCAGTGCTTCTGCTCTTGTATAATATGGACCTACTAAAAGTTTTGATATTTGTTCTCCATCTTTAGAGAAACGAATGACTTTATAGTGTAGTTTATGACGTGTTATACGATAAACAAGTGCATGTTTTGGATTACCAATAAAGGAGCCAACTTGTATATAATAGTTTCTGTCTGTAGATGATTTTTCAATATCTTTTAATGGTGCTTTGATAACGACGGCTCTATTCTTTTGAGCAGGCTGCTCGACAGGGAGGTCTTTTTGTGCGACTTTCCATGTTTTGACTGATGGTTGCTTATCGAATACAGAACTATCAGGCAGATAGCGACGACATACACGCAAACGTTTTTTATAGTAAGGTGAAGTAAATAAGTTTGAATAAACGATTTCATGTTTAATAGTACTTGCATGTGTAAACCATCCATCGCCTAGGTACATACCTACATGGGTAATACGTCGTGCACTTTTTTTATTGGTAGCAAAAAAGATTAAATCTCCATATTGTAGTTCACTTGGAGAGATACGTTTTCCTACTTTTGCTTGATTTCTAGCAACACGAGGGATTTGGATACCCATAGAGCCATAAAGATAATAGGTGAACCCAGAACAATCAAAATTATTTGGTCCTTCTTCTGCCCATACATAGGGGCTCCCTTGTAATTTTTTTACCATTTTTGCTAGGTTTTTTTTACTTGGAGTGTATTTTATTTTTGGTTTTATTATTTCGTATCTTGGGCTTCCTGGGTGGTGAGAAGGCTTGTTTTGACTACAAGATGTTACGAATAAAAGTATGATGATGGATAGAAGTATATAGGGTTGTTTTTTCATAACGATATTATAGGTAAAACTTATTAAAATATAGTGAATTTTTGGGTAGTTTTATACTTTTTTAAAGTATGAGCATGGCATCACCATAAGAAAAAAATCTATACTCTTTTTCAATGGCTTCTTTATATAATTCTAACGTTTTTTCTCTTCCTATAAAGGACGAAACAAGCATAATGAGTGTACTTTTAGGTAAATGAAAGTTAGTGAGTAGATGTGTGACCCTACGTGGAGGATTGGCTGGATTTAAAAAGAGGTCACATTCTCCTTGGGTTTTATGTGTACGTACATAATATTCCAATGTTCTAGTAACAGTTGTGCCTATTGCCAAGAGCGGTGTAGGGGTATCTAAGGTTTTTGCAGCACTTGGAGGTATATGAAAATATTCAGAGTGCATAGGGTGGTCTAGTATCTCTTCTGCATCTACAGGTTTGAATGTGCCTGCACCGACATGTAGGGTGACTTTGTGTACACAGTGCCTTTTTTTGAGAGCCTCAAACAGTGCAGGGGTAAAGTGCAGTGATGCAGTGGGTGCAGCAACTGCTCCTGCATGTTCAGCAAAGAGTGTTTGATAATCTGTTTCATCTTTTTTGTTGTCTTCTCTTTGCATATAAGGAGGTAGAGGCAGGTGTCCTATTTTGTCAAGCACAAGAACCAATGCTTCAAAGCGTATGGTTTGACCTCTATGGCTGAAGGTAACGATGCGAGAACCATCCTCATTGAGTGTCATGACAATGGCTTCTAGCTGATCCTCGAAGAGTAACCTACTACCCACTTGTACCTTTCCTCGTATCATCACAAGGCATCGGTGTGCATCGAGTGGTTTATTAAAGAGAAGTTCTACCTTTCCTCCCCCTTGTGCTATGCCAGACTTGGAGATGTGTGTGGATTCTTTTTGTCCAAATATGCGTGCTTTAATGACACGTGTGTCATTGAGAAATACATCACACACTTTGGGCACAAAGTCTAAAAGGTGTTGAAATGTTGTATGTGTAATGGTATCTGTTTGTCTATCATAGACGAGAAGTTTTGCATGGTCTCTAGGATAGACTGGTGTGGTAGCTATGAAACCTTCAGGGAGGAGGTAATCATAATTTTTTGTAAGTAAATCATTTGACATTATGTGTTGTTGTCTTCACTTGTATCTTCTGTCTCTTCTATGTGTGGATTGACGGCTTTGACAATCAGGATAGAAACACCATAAAGTATGACAAGGGGTGCTGCCATAAGCAGCTGAGTAAGTACATCTGGAGGCGTAAGTAAAGCAGCAACCACAAAGATAATAAGCACAGCATAACGAAAAAAGTCAATAAGCGTTTTATCTGTAACCAAGCCAAGAAGTGCTAAAAAATAAGCAAATACTGGAAGCTCAAATGCAATACCAAAGCCCATCATGATTTTGGTGAAAAATCCTACATAATCTTCTATATTAATGAGTGGTGTATAAAGGAAAGAACCAAAAGTAATTAGAAACTGAAACCCAAACGGTGTCACTACATAGTAGGCAAACATGATGCCTATAAAAAACATCACAGAACCACCAACAACAAAAGGGATGATCATCTTTTTTTCATTGTTATATAAACCTGGAGCAATAAAGAGCCATATTTGATAAAGAATAAAAGGCAAGGCACCTAGAAGTCCTGCAAAAAATGAGACTTTTAAGGCTACAAAAAATGCCCCTCCAACTTGATGGGTAGTTACCATGCCGTCTGCTGCTTTTTTAGAGAGATCGGCGACCTGCGCCAAGGCCTCATTGAGTGGTGCAGTAATCCACTCTAGTATGGACTCATGAAATGTAAATGCCACAATAAATGCGATAAATATAGAGAGTACAGAAAGCCCAAGCCTTTTACGGAGTTCAACAAGGTGTGGTCTTAAATCTTCAAACATTAGGCATCACTCTTTTTGTCATTTTTTTTCTCTTTGTTTTTTACTTTTTTCTTCAATGTCACGGTTTCATTTTTTGGTTCTATTTGGGTTGTCTTGATGGGCACTTCTTCTGCTTTAGCTTCTCGTGGGGCTTGGGCATAAGGGTCATCTTTTTTTTGAGGTTGCTCTATAGGAAAATCTGCCGAACCAACCTCCTCAAACTTCTCATCACCAAAATCTTCTAAAGAGAGATTTTTAAATCCTTTCAGCTCTTCGGTAGCTTCATTGAGCTGTTTTTTGTAGTTGAGTGCTTCTTCTTTAAGGTCAGCGATTTTCATCTCTTCTTCTAAAGAAGATTTTGCATCACCAATAGTCTTTTTAACACCTTTGATAAACTTAGCCATCTCTACTAGCGCACTAGGAAGTTTATCTGGCCCTAAAAAGAGTATTGCTATGACAGCGATAAGAAGTAATTCAGTAAATCCGATGCCAAACATATATAACCTTAGATTTTTAATAGATGTATTTTAACAGATTATCCTAAAATGTAGAGAGAGAGTTCATCACTAAGAAAGAAATTATCATTATAGTAGTGAGAAATAGTACTGCGTAGTTTCTTTTCGCCACACAGGAGCTCAGCTCTTTCTTGCATATGATGTGTAAGTAGACTTTTTTCTATGCCAATATCTGAGCGTAAACCTAAAAAAATTCTCTCTGTGAGTAGTTCGTCATTGCTAAGCACTTCTTCGGTGATATGTAGAGGGTTTGCAACATATGCTTCTATAGCTGTCTGAGGGTAAAAACGTCTCTCTTTTAAAAAACCTACAGCACCAGCCCCCACTCCTATATAGTCTTTTATCTCCCAGTAACCTTTGTTGTGTTTACTTTGGTAGGTGCCAAAGTTTGAAATTTCATAGGCTGTGAAGCCTCGTGCTTCTATCTGCTCTGTGACAAAAAAGGCGAGATTTTCATCCTCTTGACGCACTTCAGGCGTGGCAGAAAACTTGGTACCATCTTCTATAGTAAGTTCATAGGCAGAGATGTGGTCTATAGGGAGGGAGAATGCTGTTTCAATATCTTTTAATATCAATTCTTTTGTATCTCCTTGGTAGTTATAGATAAGGTCTAAAGAAATATGCTCTATACCTATATCATGTGCATGTTGTATCGCTTTTATGGCTTGCTCTGGGGTGTGTGCTCTGTTGAGTGCTTTGAGTTTGTCATCATTAAAGCTTTGTACCCCGAAGCTCACTCGGTTGACACCAAGTGACTGCATACCTTCTAGCCACGATTGTGTAGCAGAATTTGGGTTTGCTTCTGTGGTGATTTCTGCATCTTTTTGCAAAAATGGTTTGAGTAGTTCAAAAATAGGTTGATAGAGTATTGGATCTACAGTAGAAGGTGTACCGCCTCCTATAAAAAGTGTTTCTATACTGTTTTTTTTTGCATTAAAACGTTTGAGTTCAAAATATAATTGTTGTTTTAAAGCTTTCATATAAGCTTCACGTGTATCGAATTTATCTACATAGGTATTAAAAGAGCAATAGTGACACTTTGAGTCACAGTAGGGTATGTGTAGGTAGAGTAGCAAATTAAACACCTTGTAACAGTTATTTTGATAAAATAATATCAGAAAATGGTGAGGCTTTAGCTAATCACCTTCTTTTAATTTGATATAAAAGAGTATATATGGAGCATAAAAAGAGCTATAGACCAAATGTAGCAGCCGTAATACTCTCTTCGAAATATCCAAATACCTGTGAATTTTTTGTGGGGCATAGGAGTGATATAAAAAATGCTTGGCAATTTCCTCAGGGAGGTATTGATGAGGGAGAGACACCCAAAGAGGCATTAATACGAGAATTATTAGAAGAGATAGGCTGTAACAATGTGGAAGTACTAGGAGAATATCCCGAATGGATTTCTTATGATTTTCCACAGAAGACTACCAGTAAAAAATTATACGATTATGACGGTCAGACACAAAAATATTTTCTTGTACGTCTTAAAGAAGATGCAGACATTGACTTGTGTAGCTATTATATGCCAGAGTTTAAAGAATATACTTTTCTCTCTTATGAAAAATTATTAAAAAAAGTGACATATTTTAAGCGTCCAGTCTATCGTAAAGTGATTGATTATTTTATAAAAGAGGGGCTGATTTAGATGTTAGTTGTGCATAAATATGGTGGTACAAGTGTAGGAGACCTAGAACGTATAGAAAATGTGGCAAAAAGAGTAGCCAAAGCAAGAGAAGCTGGAGATGACATTGTTGTGGTAGTCTCAGCGATGTCAGGAGAGACAAATAAACTGATAGGCTATGCTGAGCATTTTACTCCCACACCTGCAAAAAAAGAGATGGATATGCTTTTGAGCTCTGGTGAACGTGTGACTGCGGCACTACTCTCTATCGCTTTGCAATCAAAAGGATATGATGCTGTAGCAATGACTGGACGTCAAGCAGGGATTGTTACAGATGATACACACACCTACGCACGCATAGAATCTATAGACCCTACAGCCATGCATGATGCGATAAATAAGGGTAAAATTATCATCGTAGCAGGCTTTCAAGGTATCAATAAAGATGGTTCCGTGACTACATTGGGTCGAGGAGGTTCTGACCTCTCTGCTGTAGCACTTGCAGGTGCACTCAAAGCGGATCAGTGTGAGATATATTCGGATGTAGATGGTATTTATACCACAGACCCACGCATAGAGCCCAATGCCAAGAAACTCGATACTATCTCTTATGATGAGATGTTGGAATTATCATCTTTGGGGGCAAAGGTATTACAAAATCGTTCGGTCGAATTGGCTAAAAAATTAAAAGTAAGATTATATGCAAAGAGTTCTTTCTCTGACAATGAAGGGACATTAATCACAGAGGAGAGTGACACGATGGAAGAAGTATTAGTATCAGGTGTAGTACTAGATAAAAACCAAGCAAGAGTAACTTTAAGAGGCGTTTCTGATAGACCTGGCATTGCCGCAGAGATTTTTACTAAGCTTGCTCAAGAGAATATTAATGTAGATATGATTATACAAAACATGGGTACTGATGGTTCTACTAATCTTGGATTTACAGTACCTGAAAGTGAACTAGACAATGCCAAAAAAGTGATGGAATCTTTTGATCATGACATAGAGGGTATGGACTATGACGAGCATGTGTGTAAGGTCTCTGTTGTAGGTGTGGGTATGAAGTCTCATTCTGGTGTGGCTGCTACTGCATTTACTGTATTGGCGCAGAACAATATTAACATTCAGATGATATCTACATCAGAGATAAAAGTCTCTATGGTCATCGATGAAAAGTATGGGGAACTTGCAATCCGTACACTCCATGAAGCATATGAGTTAGACAAATAATGCAACAACTACTCAAATGGACACTTGACACCATACGTGAAGAAGAATCTTGTTTTTCTTGGATGGAAGAGTATCGTTATGAGTGGGCACCATTGGTGAAATCTGCTATTTCACAAGTCTTAGAAGGCAAAACAATTTTGATTGTTACAGACGAATCACACAAGTGGTTTGGCAAATATATATTAAATAGTATTAATGATTTAGCTAAAAATAGACCCTTATTACCTTTTTATCAACTTGCGGATTGTTTTCCAAATTTACAAAATATACATCATACGCAAGAATTACAACTTCTAGAGGATATGTTGGAAATTTCCTATTCTAATGGTTATTGTATTTGGTATATAGGTAAAAGGGATCATCCTTATATGAAATTGGCATATAGGAATGAAGAGAATTTTTTATGGATACTTGATGAAGAGGTACAAAATGCTTTTACGTTACGCTCTTCAGATACACAGTTAGATATAAAACTTTTGCAGCTTTATAAACTTTTTGATGTTACGCTTTCTGCTACTTTATTTGGGGATTTAGACTTAGAATCATGAAACTTATCTCACAAGTAATAGTCACATCAAAGTTTGAAGAGACTATTGCACTTTTAGAAGCAGAGCGAACTACAGAGCGGATTGTCAAAGTTTTGGAAGAAGAGAAAGCTTTTGGAGTAGATGATGCCAAAGAGGTCATTGCCAAAGCCTATATGGCGAGCGAAGAGACAACGGTGATTATCCTTGCCGCGAAAGTGTTTTCTCCTATTGTCCAAAATAAACTGCTTAAGGTGATAGAAGAACCACCTAAAAATAAAGCGTTTATACTCATTACCCAGAGTAAGTCTACCATTCTTGATACTATCCGTTCACGTTTACCTATTACGGTACTCTCTGAAGAGATAGATGAAGTAGAGTTAGGGTTAGATATTTTGCAACTCTCTTTGGCGTCGGTGTATGACTTTATCCAAGAGCATAAACGTACCAATGCGAAAGATATGGCTATGATTGTAGAGCATATTGCAAAAAAGGTGATGCAATCTGGCAAATATGATTTGGACGAGAAAACGCTTGCTTTGTTTTCTGATTGTTTTGTGGCTTTGGATATGGGGTCGCCTCCGCAGTTTGTTTTGAATGCGTTGCTCTTAAAGTTGTTGGCTCGCAAGAAGCGATAATATAAAAAACGATAAAATAACTTGATAATATTTGATTGAATTTCTTTTTATTCAATTTGTGGCGTTGTTATTCTCCTTACTTTTTTAGAAAAAGTAAGCAAAAATCGTCATGGCTCTCGAATCGCTCCGATTTTCTGGGCTAAACTCCGATGCCCTCCGTCGCTAAAGCGTAAGTGGGGTACATTGGGCGTTCGCCATGACAAGGCACACTTCGTGTGATTAATGGAAGGGTTTTTGTATGCATATTTATAAACTTGGTACGATAGCGGATAAGAAGAAGGTGCTCAAAACACTAGGTGTGGAGTCTGGTGGGGTGGGGATTATGGCTAAGAAGATGGAGTTGATGTATTTTTATATCAAAGACCTTCGATGTCCTGCGGCAAATATACTCAAACAAGATGCCCTAAGCA
>Ga0256840_1002761_pt1 | contig 15076 bp, 11 predicted proteins | sample 355202metaG_FD_185969 | JGI IMG/M metagenome (GOLD analysis project Ga0256840, IMG submission 185969) | Hydrothermal vent microbial communities from Mid Atlantic Ridge, Atlantic Ocean - 355-202 | ecosystem: Environmental > Aquatic > Marine > Hydrothermal vents | place: Atlantic Ocean: Mid...
GGACTTTCTAAAGCAATTTCATTTCTTATTTCTCTAAAAGTTTTATTGGTTCTTACCGATTCTAAAGGGTCTTGACTTGCATCTCCATTTAATATTGCTGCTGTTGCTTGGTCTAATATAAAAGGTACACCATCTTCCATTAGTTTTAAAGTTTGCCCTTGTATTGGAATTGCGTTGTTATTTTTATCTAACTCAAACAGCATATTAAACCTTATATCTTTAGGATCTTGTTTAATTTTTAAGTACAATTATTTTTCCTGTTCGGTCATTTCAATTTGATTCAGAATTTATTTTTCTAATGGTTTGTAACAGATAAGGATCATTAATTCTCATCTGTTTTTATATCTTTTCTTTCTGCTTCTTCTTTCTTTTTAGCATTACTTTTTGCTAATGGCGATTTCACAAATGGTCGCTCTCCAAATATTTTCACTAAGTCATCTCCAAATATCACTTCTTTTTCTAGTAGAAGCTCTGCCAATTCTGTTAAATTTTCTTTATTTTTAGTAATAACTTCTATTGCTCTTTGATATTGTGTTTCTATAATTAGCGATATTTCTTCATCTATTATTTGTGCTGTTTTTTCGCTATACGGATTTGTAAATCCTTGTCCGTTTGGATCGTAATAGCTCATGTTTCCAATTTTATCACTCAATCCATATACTGTTACCATTGCTTTGGCTTGTCGCATTACTTTTTCTAAATCGCTTAATGCTCCTGTTGTTATTACATCAAATATTACTTTTTCTGCTGCTCTTCCTCCAAGGGTTGCACACATCTCATCTAACATTTGTTGCTTTGACACCAACATTCTTTCTTCTGGTAAATACCATGCTGCGCCTAATGATTGCCCTCTCGGCACTATGGTTACTTTTACCAATGGTGACGCATATTCTAGCATCCAACTTACTGTTGCATGTCCTGCCTCGTGATATGCTACTGTTGTTTTCTCTTGTATTGTTATCAGTTTATTTTTCTTTTCTAAACCTCCTACTATTCTATCTGTTGCGCTCAAGAAATCTTGATGTTGCACTGTGTTTTTATTATTTCTTGCTGCCGTTAATGCTGCCTCATTACATAAATTTGCTATATCTGCTCCTGAAAACCCTGGTGTTTGCTTAGATAAGAATTCTAAATCTACATCTTTATCTAATTTTAATGGTTTAACATGTACTTCAAATATTTCTTTACGTTCATTCAAATCTGGTAAATCTACATATATCTGTCTATCAAATCGCCCTGCTCGCATTAGTGCTTTATCTAATACATCTGCTCTATTTGTTGCTGCTATTACTATTACATTTGTATCGGTTCCAAAACCATCCATTTCGGTTAGTAATTGGTTTAGTGTATTTTCTCTTTCATCATTTCCTCCTGTCATGTTGTTTTTTCCACGTGCTCTTCCTATTGCATCTATCTCATCTATAAAAATAATACTTGGTGATTTTTGTGCTGCTTGTTTAAATAAGTCTCTAACTCTTGATGCTCCTACTCCTACGAACATTTCTACAAAATCAGATCCTGATAATGAGAAGAATGGTACTTTTGCTTCTCCTGCTACTGCTTTTGCTAGTAATGTTTTTCCTGTCCCTGGCGGTCCCACTAGTAATGCTCCTTTTGGTATTTTACCTCCTAATTTTGTATATTTTTCTGGATTTTTAAGAAAATCTACTATTTCTTGTACTTCTTCTTTTGCTCCTTCTAATCCTGCTACATCTTTAAATGATATTTTTACATTTTGGTCTTTATCAAATAATTTTGCTTTTGATTTTCCTATGGAGAATATTTGCCCTGGTCCTCCACCTGAGCCTCCTGCTCCGCCTGACATTCTACGCATAAAAAATATCCAAACTGCTATTAGCAATAAGAATGGTAGAAAACTTATTAGTAAATCGCCAAATGTATTTTCTTGAATATCATTTTTTAACACAAAATCTAAGTTGTTTTCTTGTTTTGTCTTATTCAAATAAATTTCAAAATTTTGTAAATCTCCAAAAATGACTTTAAAATTAGGTTCATTCCTTAGTGCTAATACGCTTTTTTTAGGGAAGAATTTTTTATATTTTGTTTTGTTTTTTGCTTCTTCTTTTAGATAAATTTCTGCATAATGACTATTTATTACTGTCTTTATCTCTTTTATATCATTTTTTGGCAATATATTTTTAAATTCTGTATAACTAACCTTGTCATTTGGATTTAAATTATTCCCAAACATCATGTATAGTAATAAAAATGAAAAAAGCAATCCATAAATCCAATAAAAATTAAACTTAAAGCCTTTTGGCTGATTTTTATTGTTTTTCTTACTTTTTAGTTGTTGTTTTTTATCTTTACTCATCTGTTTATTTTCCTTTTATTTTTAACTATTATGCTTAATAGCTACTTTTAATGTTTGTGATTTTAGCATCTCCCCAAAGTGCTTCCAAATCATAAAACGCTCTTATATTTTTTTGAAATATGTGTACTACTACATTTACATAATCCATTAACACCCATTCCGCAACACCTTCTCCTTCCACATGCCAAGGTTTTTCTTGTGCATTTTTACCTACTATTTTTTGAACTGACCCTGAAATTGCATTCACTTGCGTGTTTGAATTTCCATCACAAATAATAAAATAGTCACAAACCGTATTCTCAAGATCTCTCAAATCAAGTATTGTAATGTTTTCTCCCTTTACCTCTTCTATTCCTTTAATTATCTCTGTAATTAATTGGTCGTTACTTACTATTTTTTTTGTCATTCAATTATTAATATTAACTGCAAATGTATTAATTTTATGCCAATAATGTTTTAATTTTATTCCTTTATATTTCTATGAAATTATACAAACTTAATGCCACTAGTTCTACCAACTCTTATTTAAAAAATTTAGTTTTAAATACGGAACTTAATAACTATTCTATTGTTGTTACTGAATACCAAACTTCTGGTAAAGGTCAACTCCAAAATAAGTGGTGCTCCGAACGAGGTAAGAACCTTCTATTTAGTATCTTATACGAATGTTCGGATTTAAAAATATGTAACCAAGCTTTCTTAAATTTTGCCATTTCTTTAGCTGTTTTTAATGTATTAAAACCGTATCTACCTAATGTTAAAATTAAATGGCCTAACGACATATTGTCACGTCACAAAAAGGTCTGTGGTATTTTAATTGAAAATAGTGTTAAAAATGGCAGTATTAATTATAGTATTATTGGTATTGGCTTAAATGTAAATCAAACTAATTTTCCTTTAGATTTGCCCAATGCGTCTTCTATTAAAAATATTTTAGGCAAAAGTTTTAATCGATCTAAATTATTAGATGAATTAATTTTATCTATTAAAAATCAATTAAAACGAATTGATGAAAAATCTTTTCCTGATATAAAATTTGATTACGAGCATGTACTGTATAAAAACAATACTCCTGCTATGTATAAAGACTCTGCTGGCAATCAATTTATTGGAAAAATAATTGGTGTTTCTAATTCTGGCATGTTACTGATTGAATTAGAACATGGTTCTATTAGAGAATTTGCAGTTAAAGAGGTTTCTTTTTTGTGATTTATTTAGATTTTTAAGATTATTAAAAATAAGTTAGAGACTGTCTTAAAAGTTAATTAATTGTCTTTATGAAAAAATATGAGAGTAATGTAATTTTTTGGAAAATTAGTTATGTTTGCTTTATAAAACTCCTTCTCTTTGTTTAGAATAACATTCTCTAGACAGTTCTTTTTATTTTTTATCCTTTTATTTTCTTTTTAAATTTGTTAAATTTTGTTTCTATTTCTTTTTTAGGCCAAGAATTATTTGTTTTATCTACATCTGCTGTTAATTCATCTGGATCTATGTTTATAGACACTACTTTTTTATCTGACGCATAAAGCTTTATTACTTCTTTATCATTAAAACGCCATATTTGTGCTGGATAGTATTTTCTTTCTTTTGTTCCATCTTCAAATATATAATCTACTATTATTGGCATTGGCATTCCTCCTGGTTTTTCAAAAGTGACTTCATAAAAATTATTTGTGTTTTTTAATGTTTTTCTTTCTTCTACTGTATAATTTTTTTCTAAATAGTCTTTTAATATTTTTATATCTTTTGATGGATTTTTTACTTTTGACATTTCTGGCTTATAATCCTTACTCTCTGTATTTACTAAAAACATTACTGGTCCAAAATCTGTGGCTTTCATCCCATAAGCTTCTGCCATTTTCTTTGCTCTTTCTGTTGGCTCTGTTGTTACTACATAAGATTTCACTCCTTTTACTCCTACATCTACATAATCGGTTGTATAAAACCATCCTCGCCAAAACCAATCTAAATCGGTTGCGGTTGCATCTTCCATTGTTCTAAAAAAATCTGCTGGTGTTGGATGTTTAAATTTCCACCTTTTTGCATAAGTACTAAATGCTTTGTCAAACAATTCATGTCCTAATATCACTTCTCGCAACATATATAATCCTGCTGCTGGTTTTGCATATGCATTCATTCCAAAACTATAAATGTTATTTGATTGACTCATTATTGGTGAAATTTTATTTTGATCTCCATCCATATAACTAACTATATTTTTTGGAAATCCTCTTGATGGAAAATCCTTTTCAAATGTTTGCTCTGCTAATAGTTGTGTAAATGTATTTAATCCTTCATCCATCCATGTCCATTGGCGTTCGTCTGAATTTACTATCATTGGGAACCAGTTATGTCCTACTTCATGTGTTATTACTCCTATCATTCCTGTTCTTGTTCTTTCGGAGTATGTTCCATCTGCTCTTGGTCTTCCATAATTCCAACAGATCATTGGATATTCCATTCCTTGTCGTTTTGCATGTACGGATATTGCTTTATGGTATGGATAATCAAATAAATGCTTTGAGTATGATTTTATGGTATGTGCTACTACTTTTGTTGAGTATTCTTCCCATAATGGGTTTCCTTCTTTTGGATATAGAGACACTGCCATTACTGTTTTATCTGCTATTGCTACTGCTTGCATATCTAGTATAAATTTTCGTGAGGATGCAAATGCAAAATCTCTTACATTGTCTGCATAAAATTCCCATGTTTTTGTTTTATTCGAAAATCCTTTTTCTGCCTCCTCTGCTTCGACTTGTGTTACTATTACTACTGGTTTATCAAATGATTTTTGTGCTTTTTGATATCGCTTGTATTGTTTTTTTGTGTACATTTCTTTGCGATTTAGCAATTTTCCTGTTGCTTCTAATACATGATCTATTGGTGTTGTAATTTTCACTTCGTATGTTCCAAATTCTAATGCGAATTCTCCTCGCCCCCAAAATTGCATGTTTTGCCATCCTTCTACATTATTATATACTGCTAATCTTGGAAAAAATTGTGCTATTACATATGCATTATTTCCATCTTTTTCAAAATGTTCATATCCTGATCTTTTTCTTGCAATTGTATGATCTACTACATTATACCACCATTTTATTTTTAATATGGTTTGTTCTCCTGATTCTAATGGTGTTGGTAAATCTACTCGCATCATGGTTCTGTTAATTACATAATCCATTTCTTTATCGCTTGCGTTTTTCACATATTCTATTTTAAATCCTCCATCAAATGGTTTTCCTAAAAATTGCTGTGTAAATTGTTTCGGTTTATACAAAACTCCTGGTCCTCCTCCTTTAATATCTGGTGTTTTCGAGTCTGCTGCTTGCATATTTTGGTCTAACTGTATCCATAAATATTCTAGATTATCTGGCGAATTATTATGGTATGTTATTGTTTCTACGCCATATATTTTTTGATTTTTATCATCTAAGGTGATATTCATCTTATAATCCACTTTTTGTTGACAATAATCTTTACCTGGCGCTCCTGATGCTGTATGATATGTATCTGGTGTTGCTAGTTCTTGTTTTAATTGCCTGAATTTATTTGTATTGTAATGTCCTTGTTGTTTTACTTTTTCTTTTTGTTGTCCTTGGGAGAATGATGTAATGGAAATTAATACAACTAGTATAAATGAGCTGATTTTATTCATAATAAATGTTAATTAGTTAGAGATTCAAAAGTAAGGTTTATTATAGTCAATAATATCGTTTGTACAAAAATTAACAACTCTTTAAGTTTTTTTTCTGCTTTGGTAGGGTATAAAAACTGGTTTTACGCAAAGGGTTCAGGGTAAAAAGAGCAAAGAATACTATGGAGGTTTGGGAGTGATTATGTGTGATTTTATCTACTGTCCTATAAAAAAATTAATAATTTATTGTATCTGAAAATTCATCGTTTTTCAATAAAAATGTTTTCTTTTTATTATTAATGTTAAGTTTAATAATGTTCTGTTGATCTTCAAATTCTTTGAGTAGTACTTTATTTTCTACCTTAATTGTTGTTATTGATTTTATGGAATCTATTTCTAAATAAAAATAAACTATATCTTTTTCGTATTCCTTTCCTAAATAATTCAAGTTTTGTTTTTGTTTGTTTATTTGGATTTTAAATTCTTCTAAAATATATTTTTCTATTAAACTATCTGCTTGTTTATGTTCTAGTTTAGATTCTAGTTCTAATGCAATATTATTTTTCTCATTTATTACTTTTTCTATATCATCTATAAAACAACGCATGGTTATTTGTATGGTATGCTCTTCTTTATTAAATTTTATTTTTGTTAAACTTAAATGATACTTATGCATTGTAAATGCAAAAATTGGTAATATTAATATATATATTAGTTTTTGTTTCATTCTAAATGCAATTTTACAATAAACATACCAAATTTATTTTACTATATATTGATTTAACTTTTCTATAAGTATTGGCATTCCTTTGGTTGCTGTTTCTGATATTATTGTTAAATTATTAAATCTATTTTCTGATATTGCTGGCTTTGGGTCTATAAAATAAATTGGTGTATTTGGTTTTATATAATCTACTAAACTTGCTGCTGGATATACTTGCATGGATGTGCCTATTATTACCAATATATCACATTCTGCTACAATCTCTATTGCTTTGTTTAACATTGGCACTGCTTCTCCAAACCAAACTATATGTGGTCTTAGTTGATAATCTGTTTTACATTTATCGCCAATTTTTATATCGGTTTTACATGTATATATTTTTTCTGAATTAATTATATTTCTAGATTTTAATAATTCTCCATGTAAATGGATTACTTTTTTACTGCCTGCTCTTTCATGTAAATCATCTACATTTTGTGTTACTATCTGTACTTCAAATTTTTTTTCTAAAGTCACTAATTTTTTGTGTGCTGTATTTGGTTTTACTTTTAATAATTGCCTCCTCCTTTGATTATAAAAATCTAATACTAATGCTGGATTTGCTTTAAAACCTTGTGGTGATGCTACTTCCATGATATCATGTCCTTCCCAAAGTCCATCTGCATCTCTAAAGGTTTTTATTCCACTTTCTGCCGAAATTCCTGCTCCTGTAAGTACTACTATTTTTTTCATTTCTTATTTTATTTTACAAAGATACTCTAAGAATTTACATTGTTCTGTAAAGTTTTTATATTTGTAGTATGAAAAATTTTATACTAATTACTTTTTCACTTATTGTAAGTTGTAAATCTACTAATACTACCATAACTAACAAATTTGTTGTTTATAAAAATATTAAAATTTATGAGCAGATGAATCCTACTACTTTAGGGCCTTGCGAACCTAGTATTTTTATTAATCCAAAAAACACCAATAATATTGTTGCTGGCTCTATTCTTAATTATGCTCATCACTCTTTTGATGGTGGTAATACTTGGGATACTAAGTCTTTAAAATCTACTTATGGCGTTTTTGGCGATCCGTGTATTGTTGCTGACAATGATGGTAGCTTTTATTATTTTCACTTATCGGATCCTGATGGTACCAATTGGCGTAGTAATAAAATTTTAGATCGTATGGTTGTTCAAAAATCTACTAATGGTGGTAAAATTTGGTCTAGTGGTATTGGTATTGGTAAAAACGATTCTCCTAAACAACAAGACAAAGAATGGGCTACGGTTAACCCTTTTAACAATGAAATTTATTTAACTTGGACTGAATTTGATAAATATGGTAGCGATGATGAAAATCATAAATCGAGAATTCTTTTTTCAAAATCTAGTGATGCTGGAGACTCTTGGAGTAATGCTGTTACTTTAAGTGAAATTGAAGGCAATGCTATTGATGATAACAAAACGGTTGAAGGTGCTGTTCCTGCTGTTGGTCCTAATGGTGAAATTTATGTTTCTTGGAGTATGAATGAGAAAATTTATTTTGACAAAAGTGTTGATGGTGGTATTACTTGGCTTAAGAAAGATATTATTGCTGCGAATCAACCTAATGGTTGGACTTTTAATGTTCCTGGTTTATCTCGTGTAAATGGTATGCCTGTTACTTGTGTTGATATTAGTTCTAGTAAATTTAATGGCACTATTTATATTAATTTTTCCGACCAAAGAAATGGTTCTGATGATACGGATATTTTTTTAGTAAAATCTATCGACAATGGTACTACTTGGTCTAATCCTATGCGTGTGAATACGGACAACACTAAAACACATCAATTTTTAACCTGGATGAGTGTTGATCCTAAAACTGGTTTTATTTACATTGTTTTTTATGATAGAAGTATGTATAACAATACACAAACGGATGTTGTTTTAGCTGTTTCTAAAGATGGTGGAAACTCGTTTAGTTCTAATACTATTTCCGAAAGTCCTTTTACTCCTAATCCTAAGGTGTTTTTTGGTGATTATAATAATATTAATACTTATAATGGTATTGTTAGACCTATTTGGACTAGGTATGCTAATGGTAAACTCAGTGTTTGGACTTGTTTAATTGATTCCTCTAATTAGTATGTTTTTTATTTTCCAATAAATTAAATCAATCTTCGTTATTAAACATATCAATTAATTCACTTCTATTCAATGTTAAAAAAAGCTTTAAAATATTCTATTTTTACATTCCTCTTATTTTTGGTAATATTTGGCATATTTCTCCTTTCGATTTACTACGGTGCTTTTGGCAAACTACATAGTACTAAAGATTTACAGGCTTTTCAAAACCAAACTGCTACTCTTGTTCTCTCTGAAGAAGGTACTTTAATTGGTAAATATTTTTCTGAAAATAGAACTAATATTAAATTTGAACAATTACCTAAACATTTAATTGATGCCTTGGTTGCTACCGAAGATGTTCGATACTTTCAACATGGCGGTGTGGATTCTAGAAGTTTATTACGTGTTTTTTTTAAAACTATCTTGTCTAATAAAAAAAGTTCTGGTGGTGGTAGTACTATTAATCAACAGTTAATAAAGAACATGTACGGTCGCCAAAATCATGGTTTTTTAACGATGCCTGTAAACAAGGTTAAAGAGGCTTTTTTAGCTTATAGACTCGGTAATATTTTTAATAAAAATGAAATTTTAACTTTATATTTTAATACCGTTCCTTTTGGCGAAAATGTTTTAGGTATTGAATCTGCTTCTCTACGATTTTTTAATAAATCTATTGAAAATACAAAAACTGAAGAGACTGCTGTTTTAGTTGGCATGCTAAAAGCCAACACATATTACAATCCTAGATTGTATCCTAACCATGCTCTTAAAAGAAGAAATACGGTTTTTACTCAAATGGCAAAATACGAGTATTTAGAATCTAATGTTTTAGACTCTCTAAAATTATTACCTTTAAACTTAAACTATGCCAATTTAGAATCTGAAGGCCCTGCAAACTATTTTTTGGTTCATGTTAAAAGTGAAGCTCAAAAAATATTAGATACTATCAACAAATCTAAAAACACAAATTATCAAATTGACAAAGACGGTCTTATTATAAATACTACTTTAAACAATGCTCTACAAATCCAAGCTTTAAAAGCTTTTAAAAGTCATTTATCCATTATGCAAAAACGTTTATTTAAACAATATAGCAGTGGTAATTATCGTAAAAATTTAAATAAACTAGTCTTAAAAAAATTAAAAAATCTAAAATTAAATTCTAATCTTGATTCTAAAAAAAAGAGAGATTTATTTAGCTGGAATGATTTTAATTCCGATTCTATTTCTATAAAAGATAGTATTCGCTATTCCATGCAATTATTACATGCTGGTTTATTTGCTATGAATCCTAAAAATGGCGCTGTAAAAACTTGGGTTGGTGGTATTGATTTTAGAACGCAACAATACGATCAAATTTTTGCGCAACGCCAATTAGCCTCTACTTTTAAACCTATTTTATATGCTACTGCTTTAGAAAATGGTTTGATGCCTTGCTCTTACTTAGAAAACGATTCTATTGTTCTTGAAGCTTATGATAATTGGAGACCCGAAAATTATGACCATTCTATTGGTGGTGAGTATTCTATGGCTGCTGCTTTAGCTAACTCTATGAACGTTCCTACTGTAAATCTTTTTTTACAAACTCCGTTTGAAGATTTAAATAATACATGGAATAATTTAGGTTTTACGCAAGAACTGATTGATAAACCTTCTATTTCTCTTGGTTCGGTTAGTGCTAGTATTTATGAATTAGCTATTGCTTATAGTGCTTTTGCTAATGGCGGATACCGTATTAAACCTCAAATTATTAAAAGTATTCAAACTGCGGATGGTAAATTTATTTATAAAAATAAGCTTCTTAAACAAATAGATAATCGAGTTTTAAAAGAAAGTACTTCTCAGTTACTTTCTGCTATTTTACAGAAAGCTATAAACGAAGGTACTGGTATTGCTCTCCGTGGTAAATATGGTATTAATATCCCTCTTGCTGGAAAAACTGGTACTTCACAAGATTATGCGGATGCTTGGTTTGCTGCTTATTCTCCTAAATTGGTATTAATAACTCGTGTTGGTGCTTCTTCTCCTAGCATACACTTTTCTAATGGTGCAAATGGTTCTGGTAGTAGATTAGCTTTACCTCTTATTGCTAAAACTTTACAACCTCTTCAAAAAAAATATAGCGAAACTTTTTATCTGCCAGAAGTATTTTCTGACGCTTTAGCATGCGAAGATTATAGAGAAATTACCCCTATTAATGAATTAGAAGTTTTTTTTAATCGCCTTTTTAGAAAAAATAAAGATACTAACGTAACACAATCTAGGCAAGAAAAACGTAAAATTAAAAAAGAAAAACGTAAAGCAAAGCGCGATAGTATAAGAGCTGAACGCAAAAAAAGAAGAGAACTAAAAAAAGCAAGACGCAAGGCAAAAAGAATGCAAAGAAAGTAGTTAACAAACTGAATAATAAATGTGTAAACAAAACTTGTTTTATCAAAGAAAAAGAAGTACATTGCAGTTGTTAAAATAGAGGTAAATAAAATTTTAAGTAAAATACCAATTTGGAATAATAATTGCCTACATTTGTTTTAATAAATGAGTATTATTTATGGCAACATCAAGGAAAAAAATCTTAAGCGAAAAATTTAGAAAGGCAGGATCTTCTGGAAAAAAATTACATGTTATTTCTAGACAAGGAGACTGGGTTGTTTTTAAAGAAGGCTCAAAAAGAGTTATTTCAATATATCCTACTAAAAAAATTGCAGTTTTAAACGGTAGAAAAATACTTAATTCATCAGATATGAATACGTTAGTTATTCACAAAACTGATGGCTCTGTCGAAAACTATTATCAATTAGCAGAGTAGATGTTAATGGCTTTTAATGAAAATATTTTTATTAATTGTCCTTTTGATGAAGATTATAAACCTATTCTAAAATCCTTAGTTTTTTGCACCATTTACTTAGGATACAAACCTTTACTTTCTGAAACTTTAAATTCCGCTAATTCCAGAATGGAAGGTATTCAAAGTTTAATTTCCAAAGCAAAATATAGTATTCATGACTTATCAAGAATGGAAGCTTCTAAAAAAAATGAGTTAGCTCGTTTTAATATGCCTTTTGAATTAGGGCTAGATATGGGTTGTAAAAGTTTTGGTAAAGGTAAGCATAAAGATAAATTTTTGTTGATTTTTGATAAAATAAGACATCGCTATAAAAAGGCGCTTTCTGACCTTTCTGGTAATGATATTGAAATACATAATAATAGTCCTGAAATTGCCATACGAAAATTTAGAAATTGGATGTATCGAATCCAAAAAACTAAAGTTAAAATGGATAGTGGTAACAAAATATGGGCGAGATATAATGAATTTATTGGTGATTTCTATCAAATTTCTAAAGACAATGAACTTAGTAAATATGATATTGATGAAATGCCTTGGGATGAGTACTGCCAATATATTTTAGATTGGAAAGAAGGTCATTCCAATTTTAAATCTTAAAAAAATCCATTCATAGAAATATCACTTTTCCTTAATAAATTTAGATTTATTTATTACAAAAATTTTATTTGATATTTTCTTTTTTTTAATAAAAACTGCTTCTTGTACCACTTTAAATAGTGGGTAATATTCCGTTTCATTTCTAATACTTATTGATTTTGACTCTCCAACGAAAAGATTCCAATAACTGTCGGTATCATTTTTATAGAAATCTGTATTTAGCTTATATTTTGGGTTAAAATAATATGTCCCTTTACTTATTTGAAAAAAAGCTTCTTTTTCTTTCGACTCATAGTTAATAGTAATGGATTCACACATTTCATTTAACACCTCTTTTTTATTTTCTAAATTCCTTTTAAAAAGTAATAATCTCTGTTTACTTTTTCCAAATTTAGTTTTAGTAATAGTATCTGATTTTTCGAACTCTGTATATGTGCATTCTTCTTTTAATAATACAACAACTTTCATCCACCCATTACTACCATTCCCATGATAAACCATTGCATAACGATCGTCTTTTACATACGCCGTTAAAGAGTTTCCCAACTCTTTTTCTAATATACTTGCAGATATTTTTTTATTAATAGGCTCATAATTTATTGTGTATTGTATTTCTCCTTCAAAATAGTCTTGAGCTCCTACATTTGTAATAACCATTAAGAGTATTAAAATTATTAATTTATTTTTCATATAATTATTTTCTTTTTAAATTTTCTCAAAATCTACTGCTACTACCTTATACTCTGGCGTCATGGTTTCAAAATCTCCTACATCTCCTGTTATTATATTTATAAAAACATCTGGTTGATGAAACGTTGTTCTTACTACTCCTGGTTTTACTGTATAATTTAATTTTACTGGTATTTTTACTGATCCTCTATCCGAAAATATTCGTACTGTATCTCCTGCTGCTATATTCTTTTTTCCTGCATCTAACGGATTTATCTCTAAATAATCATTTGGAGATAATGTTTGGTTATCCGTTCTACGTGTCATTGTTCCTGAGTTGTAGTGTTCTAACTGTCTTGCTGTTGTTAATATAAATGGAAATTTTGCTCTATGCTCTACTAGTTCTGGGCTTTCTTCAAAATCAAATTTATGGAATTTTCCTTTCCCTCTTTTAAACGCTCCTTCTTTATGTAACATTTTTGTATCTGTTCCATCTTCTAATACTGGCCACTGTAATCCGTTTTCTCCCAAGCCTTCCCACGTTACTCCTTTCATAAATGGTATTACATCTGCTATTTCTTCTAATATTTTACTTGCATTATATTTGCGTCCTGTTGGCTGTTCATATCCCATCTTATACATCATGTCAATAATAATTTGACCATCTGATTTTGAATTCCCTATTGGCTCTACTACTTTATTTACTCGTTGTACTCTCCGTTCTCCATTGGTAAATGTTCCATTTTTTTCAAAATATGATGCTGCTGGTAATACGACATCTGCCATTTCTGCTGTTGCACTCATAAATAATTCTTGTACTACTAATAAATCTAATTTTTCAAATGCTTTTCGTATATGGTTTGAGTTTGGATCTGTCATTAATGTATCTTCTCCTACTATCCATAAGGCTCTAAAGCTTCCGTCCAATGCTCCATTTATCATTTCTGGAATTTTCAACCCTTCTTTTAATGGCATTTTTACGCCATACTTTTTGCTATAATATGCTTGTACTTCTGTATCATTTATGTCTAAATACCCTGCTCCTTGATGTGGCTGCACTCCCATATCTGCTGCTCCTTGTACATTATTTTGTCCTCGTAATGGGTTTAACCCTACTCCATTTCTTCCTATATTACCTGTCATCATTGCCAAGTTTGATAGTAACATTACGGTTTTACTTCCTTGGTAGTGCTCTGTTACTCCTAACCCGTGAAATTCCATTGCATTTTTTGCTGATGCATAAGCAATTGCTGCCTCTTTCACTAATTCTTTTGAGACACTTGTTAGTTCTTCTAATGCATCCATATCCAAATCTTTTACATGTGCTTTGAATGCTTTGTATTCTTCTGTATTTTGATTGATAAATTCTTCATTTACTAATCCTTCTTTTATGATATAATGCGCTATCATGTTTAAGATTGCTACATTTGTTCCTGGTCGTAATTGCAAGTGATATGTTGCTAGTTTTGCCAGTTTTGTTTTTACTGGATCTACTACGATACTTGTTATTCCTTTCATAAACAGTTGCTTTATTTTTGCTCCTGTTACTGGATGTGCTTCTGTTGGATTTGCTCCAAATAAGAATATTGCTTCTGTTTGCTCTAAATCATTTATAGAGTTAGTTGCTGCTCCTGTTCCGAATGCTTTTTGCATCCCGAATGCTGTTGGCGCATGGCATACTCGTGCACAGCCATCTATATTATTGGTATTTATTACTGTTCTTATAAATTTTTGCATCAAATAGTTTTCTTCATTTGTTGCTCTACTTGATGATATTCCGCCTATACTATCTGGTCCAAACTCTTGTTTTACACTCTGTAATTTTTTTGCTATATATTCATAGGCTTCCTCCCATGTTACTTCTTCAAACTTTCCATTTCTTTTTATTAACGGTTCTTTTAACCTATCTGGATGATTGTAAAATTGAAATGCAAATCGTCCTTTTAAACAGGTGTGGCCTGAGTTTACTTCTGCTGTTTCTGGTGCTTGTATTCCTTTTATCTCTCCATTTATTTTTGATATATCTAACTGACATCCTACACCACAATAGGTGCATGTTGTTCTTACTACCTCATCTGCTATTAGTGTTTTTGTTTCAAATTTATCTGTTAATGCTTCCGTTGGGCATGTTTGTACACATGCTCCACATGATACACATGCTGACTCG
>Ga0256840_1002762_pt1 | contig 15075 bp, 14 predicted proteins | sample 355202metaG_FD_185969 | JGI IMG/M metagenome (GOLD analysis project Ga0256840, IMG submission 185969) | Hydrothermal vent microbial communities from Mid Atlantic Ridge, Atlantic Ocean - 355-202 | ecosystem: Environmental > Aquatic > Marine > Hydrothermal vents | place: Atlantic Ocean: Mid...
TTTTATTCACTTTATTTCACATTTACCCTTTACCTCGGCAAGGACGATAACACCGGATATGATTGAAATATCCTGTTATTATGTATTTTTTGCAGGTATCTTTCTTTTATTAAATCATAAAAAAAAATCAGGAATCCTGTGCATGATATCTGCCCTTATAATTTTTTCAGGGAACGAAGCTTTATGGATAAGACATAGATTTTTTAATAAAAATATCTGTATCACGGTTCTTGATGTTGGCCAGGGGAGTAGTGCTTTATTGGAATTACCAAATGGAAAAAGAGTTCTTGTTGATGGAGGAGGATTTTCATATTTTGCAAATTTTGATACGGGAAAGTATATTGTTGCACCATTCCTGTGGAGAAAAAAGATAATGACCCTTGATATGGTTGTACTAAGCCATCCTGAATCTGACCATATGAACGGTCTTGTTTATATCTTTAATAATTTTAAAGTGAAAACGTTCATAAAAAACTGTGACAAAAGAAACACCATTGCATATTATGATCTCATTAATGCCGTATTGAAAAATAAATCCAAAGTGGATATTATATATAACAAGATGATAAAAATTTCCATGGGTGGCGGGGCATACCTTGATTTTTTTAACCCCTTCATCAAATGCTCCGATACAGAGGAATCCCATAAGAATCTGAACAATAATTCTGTTGTTTTCAAACTTGTTTTCAAGAAAATTTCAATACTCTTTACAGGTGACATTATGAAGGATGCTGAAAAGAAACTTACTTTTTTTTATCCTGGAAAACTGAAATCCGATGTCCTTATGGCGCCTCACCATGGCAGTTCTACGTCAAGCTCTGATTTTTTCCTTGATAAAATTGTACCTGAAAGTGTAGTAATATCATGTGGAAAGCATAATAGATTCCATTTCCCTAATTTATCGGTTTTAAAGAGATACAGGAAGAGAAGAATCAGAATATTAAGAACTGATTTAACCGGTGCCGTTGAGATCTGTTCAAACGGAAATACTCTCAGTTTTCTGACCGGCAGAGGAGAGTAAAATTGTATTATTTATATTTTTCATATTCTTTTATTGTTGCGATATGGATATTGTTTGATTCTCTGAAGAAAAAAGCATCAAAATGGTGGGCAGCTCTAATGTTTTTTTCTCCCGTTACTGCACCTTTCTATTTTCTAAGGCCAGGGACAAAACAGAGGATTATACCTGCGTTGTCAGCTTTTTTATTATTTATTGGCGTCTGTACAGGCGAATATTTTATCTATTTCAATAAAAAAATACAACCAAGCTATACTAACTATCCTCCGGTTGCAAGCCAGATGATTAAGCTTAGTCTTTCAATGAAAGTACTCACCAATCGATTTGATAAAGATATTGAAAAATTAAATGAGCTCAGCCGTTCCGAATCCAGCCTTGATAATATGACAGCTACAGTTAACATTATAGGAAATATGCGTTTGGAGTTAATCAGGTATCAAGAGGCCCTTGAGAGGCTTTCCGCTTTTTCAAATGGTTATGGGAAAAGCCTTGAACAGGAAAATTTTGGTCGGCTTACCAAGATAGATAAGTATTACAATAATAAAATAATGGTTTTTTATTTTAAAAAGCTTAAATTATATCTCAACAGTTTTGAAGCACTTTTACAATATACTTTTAAAAATTTTAATGAAATCCAGGCAAGAGTACCCGTGGCCCTTGATAACTATGATGCATATTATTTAAGATACAGAGGCGCAATGGATATCTACAACAGGGCTGGAAATATGAGAATCAATTTCCAGAGTAATTTTTTAAAAACAAATCCGGATCTGAAGGAATTCCTTCCTTCTGTTCTTAAAATCAATTCATTGGAATTAAAATCAAAATTAAAATTATGGGACTAATAAATGGTGAGAAAATTGTTAGATTTATTTTTATACTATGGAAATAAGAGTTTTATTTTTTAGTTAGATATAATATATTAAACAAAAATATTAATCTATTCATCATTATTTAAAGTAGAAACTAATGAGTTATTTTTTTTTTAAAAATATTGAGGATCTCGGTGCGGTAACTATTAATAGTATTCAAAGTCTTGGGAGGATAACCCTTTTTTTTATTCAGGGTTTTATTCAGATATTCACCCCTCCTTTTCAATTTTATAAAGTTATTGAACATACATGGTTTATTGGAATGAGGTCCATGCTGGTTATTATGCTAACCGGTATTTTCACTGGTATGGTTCTTGGACTACAGGGGTATTACAGTCTTGTTCAATTTGGCGCTGAAGGCGCCCTCGGAGCTGCTGTTGCCCTTTCTCTTATCAGGGAACTCGGTCCTGTTTTAACTGCCATTATGATTACGGCGAGAGCGGGTTCTGCCATGGCTGCTGAAATTGGAGTAATGCGTATATCAGAGCAGATCGATGCCCTTGAGACCATGGATATAAACCCTATACGATTTATTTTCAGCCCGAGGATTGTGGCCTCTATAATCAGTTTTCCATTGCTCACCGCTGTATTTGATTTGATTGGAATTTTCGGAGGATTTCTCTCAGGCCCGTGTCTCATGGGAACAAATCCCGGAATGTATATATATAAGGTGAAAGACAGCATTGTTATGGCTGATATAACAGGAGGATTTATCAAAGCCCTTGCCTTTGCAATTATTGTAACTACTGTATGTTGCAGCAAAGGATTTTATACGCATCTCCAGGCAGAGGGAAGTTTTGGAGCCAAGGGCGTGAGCGTTGCTACAACAACGGCAGTTGTGAACTCATGCGTTCTTATTTTTATCTGTGACTATTTAATAACTTATTTTCTTATATAGTTTATTTTTTTATAACCAGCATGGCCGAAGCAAATCCAAATCAGCCCATGGCTGCTAAATGGAAATTTTATGAGACAACCCCTTATTCAATTTATAGATGTAAAAAAAAGTTTTGGCGCAAACCATGTAATGCAGGGTGTCAATCTTTCCATATTTAAAGGTGAAACTACAGCGATTATCGGGAAAAGCGGGTGCGGTAAAAGTGTTCTTCTAAAGCACATAATAGGACTTATGACCCAGGATTCAGGGAATATTCTGATTTTTGGAAAAAATTTGGCATCAATTGATAAGAAGAGTAGAAAACTTTTTACAAAAAAATTAAGCTATATGTTCCAGGAAAATGCCCTGTTTGATTTTCTGAATGTTTTTGATAATATTGCGCTCCCACTGGCTGAAAAATCATCTCTTAAAAAAGATGAGATCAGGGACAAGGTTATGATGAGGATGAAACAATTGGAGATTGAAAACACGGGTAATAAATTTCCGGCTGAACTTTCAGGAGGGATGAAAAAAAGAGTAGCTCTTGCAAGGGCACTTGTGACAGACCCTGATATAGTCCTTTTTGATGAGCCTACCACAGGACTTGATCCAGTGAGAAAACATGCTGTACATTCAATGATAAGGGAGTATCAAAACAAATTTGGATTTACAGGTGTTGTGGTAAGCCATGAAATACCGGAAATTTTTGAAATAAGTCAAAGGGTGGCCATGCTTGATAACGGCAAAATATTATTTCAGGGAAGCCCTGATGATATAGTAAAATCGAATATAAAAGGAGTAGCTTCTTTTATTAACGGCAAAGTAGACTTCAGGGATTTATAAAATGGGAAAAAGATCAATTGAATTATACGTTGGCATTTTTGTGATAATAGGACTTATCTGCTCGACTTATCTTGTTACAGAATTGGGCGGATTAAGAACCAGAGATAATTACCCAGTCTATGCGTATTTCAGTTCTGTTGCAGGGCTGAAAAAAGGTGCCAATGTTGAAATGGCGGGTGTTAAAATAGGAACTGTGACTTCAGTTTCCCTTGATCCTAAAAGACTTCTTGCAAAGGTTGAGTTAAGTATTAATAAAGATGTTAAACTATCCGATGATGTAATTGCGTCGGTTAAAACTTCGGGAATTATCGGGGATAAATATATAAGTCTGTCACCTGGAGCATCTGAGGAAAATCTTGCTCCGGGTGCCACCATATTTAATACTGAACCGGCCATTGATATAGAGGGGCTTATAAAAAAATATATGTTCAGTAAAAAATGATAACTGAGGATAGGAGTATATATTGAAAACTGATATGAAAATTACAAAAAAATCAAATCAATTTTTAGTGTTAAGCGCTTTGATTCTGATGCTTGTATTCGCTGGTGCGGTGGGAACTGTATTGGCCAATGAAGGTCTGTTGACCAATGAGGGTCCGGAAACTGTTCTTAAACAATGTGTGAACAAAACTATTTCCATCTTAAATGATCCAGTTTACAAAAATGCATCTGAAAAGGAACTTTTACACAAAGTATTATTTAATGAGTGTGAACCTACCTTTGATTTCAGAGCTCTTTCAATGGGAGTCCTTGGCAGGAACTGGAGAAGATTTTCAAAGAAAGAACAAAATGAATTCATTAAATATTTCTCCCATCTCATAGCTCAGATTTATTTTGAGAAATTAGATAGAAAGAGTATTAAAGATGTTTCCATCCGATATATAAAAACAACCATGCTACCTCCCACAAGGTCAGGTATAAAACGTGCCGATGTGACGAGTGAAGTGACCCACAACGGGATAAAAACACCTGTGATCTATAGAATGCTTAAGAGAAAACATGGCAAATGGAAGATATATGACCTTAAAATAGAAGGAGTAAGCCTTGTTTTAAATTACAGAGAACAATACAGAAATAAATTTATGGAAACTCCGGAACAAATTATCGAGGAACTTAAAAAAAAGGTGAATATGTGAAGAATCCTACTTACCTTATTCCATGGCTTATTATCATATTTATAACCTGTATGCCCATTTCCACTTTTGCCCAGAACAAAGACACAGGAGTAGGGCTTTTTGATGATTATTCTATTAATCAGAATAATAAACAAGTCCCTGATCCTCTTTACTGGTACAATTATGGAATGTATAAATTCAACGATAAGCTTTATTTCTGGTTGATCAAACCTGTAACAAAAGGATATAAAGCAGCGGTTCCATCTATTATACGTAGTGATTTCAAAAATTTCTTCTATAATCTTCTCTTTCCTGTGAGATTCGTGAACTCTGTGCTTCAGGGAAAATTTTCAGGTGCAGGAGAAGAGCTTACAATATTTTTGCTGAATTCTTCTGCAGGCTGTCTTGGATTTGGAAGACCTGCTCAGAAAGTGTTTAAATTAAAGAATTCAGATGAAGATCTCGGCCAGACTCTCGGTTCATATTCCATTGGCGAAGGATTTTATCTTGTACTGCCTGTGTTGGGTCCTTCAACCTTGCGTGATTTTGCAGGTGATGTCGGAGATTTCTTCTTAAAACCTGTAAATTACCTTGAGCTTGATGATGCTGCAATTGGAATCACTGCTTTTGATAAAATCAACAAAATATCATTCAGGCTTGGAGACTATAAAACATTAAAGGACAGTGCAATAGATCCCTACAGCGCCATTAAAAATGCGTATATTCAGCTCCGCAGAGAAAAGGTAGAGCAATAAATAGGTAAAATTATTACTTCTATAACCTCTACCTCTAAATTTTAAACAGATCGTTTCGTCTATTGGGTAGGAAATATCGCATTCTATGATTTCTGACCCTGTCAAGCATGGCTTGTCCAATATCAGCAAAGACAAGTCCTTGTTTTTCTGCAGTATGTTTTTTAATGATGTTTCCATCAGGCCCTATAACAACTGCAACACCTGGGAACGATAGCCCCCTGCCATTTTTGCCGACCTGATTGCACGCAGCGATAAAAATTCCGTTATCAAATGCTCTTGCTCTTAAATGTCTCATCCACGAATTAAATTTTTCTTGAGGTGTTCCCCGAGGAGAAGCATGGGGAATAAATATTATGTCTGCACCTCTTACTGCCATGGATGTGGCAAGCCCGGGAAAATGAGCATCATAGCAGAGTTGAATCCCAAACTTAATATCTTCTGTTTTGCAGAGCTCTATTTTACTGCCTTTTGAAAAAATATTTTTTTCAGGAGGAGATATATGAATTTTCCTGTAAATAAAAACGGAGCCATCGGGCAGAGCTGCAATATGGGCTGCAAAAATTTTCCCCTGTCTGTCCTTTTCAGCCATTCCTGCAAGAATAGTAATGGATTTTTTTTCTGCTGCAGCGCAGAGGGCACGTGTGATCTTTCCAGGTATAATTTCGGCAAAAGACCTAATATCTTTCTCAGATAAATAACCCGTAATATTCATTTCAGGAAATAAAATAATGGAAGCTTGGCGCAATGCAGCTCTACGTACAAATTCAAGGCAGTTTGCAAGATTTTTATCTGTATTACCTGGAATGGAATTCTGTAATACAAGGGCAAGTTTAACCTCGGAGTTCATACCTTGAATTGAGCACTGATTTTAAATATATTAGTGGCCGGAAGGTTAAGGATATTTTTAATACCGGATTTTTCAGATATTTCATCAAGGTTTCTTTCTATATCTTCATAAGAGGGCGCTATAAAAGTAAACCATATATTGTATTTGTGTTCGCGCATATAATTATGGGTTACTCCGGAATAAGAGTTAACTATTTTTGTAAAAATATCAATTTTGTTATCAGGGACAATGGCTGCACATAGAGTACTGCAGAAACCTAATTTTTCAGGACCGAAATTCCCACCTATCCTTCTGATATAACCATTTTTCTTAAGTTGTTTAATTCTGCGAATTACTTCTTTTTCAGAAATATCAATATCCGAGGCAATCTTTCTGTATGGTCTTGAAACTATTGGGAAAAAACACTGAATACTATTCATTATTTTTTTATCAGTATGGTCAAGTACTGGCATGGCTGATCCATTTAAAAAAAATAAAAATTATATTAATAAATGAAAAAAGCTCTGCATTTACATACAGAGCCTTTTAAAAAAATTATGATATGTGTATAATATCAATGTCAGATAATTGATATTATACACATCCCGTAGGTTTAGGAAGGCCAGCCATTTTACAGGCTCCCTTTCCCGGTCCTGAGGGAAACAGCTCATAGATGTGTTTAAGTTTGAATTTAGTGAGTTTGGAAAGTACACGAACCATGGGAGCGATACCATTTTTTTCGTAGTAATCCTGAAGAATTTTAACTATTGCTTTATGCTCATCATTAAGCTCTTCAATGCCTTCCTGCTGCCTTACATACTCAACCCACTCTTCACTGAAGGTCTTGTAATCAAGCAGAAAACCATCTTCATCTATTTCAAAACTTTTGCCATTCATTTCTACACTTGCCATTAATACTTCCTCCTGTAAAAAAATAATTATTTTGCTATAAGTCAAGACTTACCGTCTAATCTTCTCTGCACTTTTTGCATTTGTGCACAATAGCTTACAAGTCCGCTATTGTCAATATCAAATTATTATTTTCTAAATATTAATATTCCCTTGGAGTATCGTTAAGCTGTGCTAATGTGAAGACAGGTCCGTCCTTACACACCAGTTCTTTTCCTATATTACATCTCCCACACATGCCTATACCGCATTTCATTCTGTTCTCAAGTGACATAATGATCTGGTCATCCCTGTACCCTAGTTTCTTCAGAACGGGCTGTGTGAACTTGATCATTATGGGAGGCCCACAGATGATTGCATAGGTGCTGGGATCAGCCTTTGGGGCTTTTTCCTCAACAATGGTGGGGACAAAGCCAACATTGTATTTCCAGTCAGGATCATCCGTTCCGTCAACGGTGATATTCATATTAATATCGTCTCTTTTTTCCCACTCAAACAGTTCTTCTTTGTATAAAAGCATACCGGGAGACCTTGATCCGTAAATCACATCAATGGTTCCGAATTTTGATCTGTTTTCAGGGTCAAGCATGTAAACAATTGAGGATCTCAAAGTGGTAAAGGCAAATCCCCCACCTATGATAACAATATTTTTGCCTTGTCCCAGCATCTCCCATGGATACCAATTTCCTAAGGGGCCTCTTATTCCCATTATATCGCCTTGCTTCATATTATGAAGATAAGAAGTTACAACCCCTGTTTTAAAAACAGTAAATTTTACAAAGCCCTTTTCCGTTGGAGAAGATGCAATCCCAATGGGGATTTCACCTTTTCCCGGAATTGAAAGCTCTGCAAACTGACCTGCATAATAGGAAAATTTTTCTTCATCCTCTTTATTTAGAAAAACAAATTTAAATGTCTTAAGGGATTTATCCTCCGTTGCGATCTGAATATCATCAATGCGGACAGGGTATGGCATATAAGGATTTTTCATTTTAACTCCCGCGATCTTTTTAATTCTATTGATCTTTTTTCACAAGAAAGAGCTTAAAATTAATTTGCATCTTTCATGCTTTGTCAAAATTTCTAGTTTCATGGTTGTTCAGGCGTGGCCGTTGTAAAAAGCATGATTTTTTAATTTATGCTGTACCGGTCGATAACGTACACCAGCGCCTGAAAAACCATTTGTCCCTGATTTTATACCTGCTGCGCCTCATAGGAGTTCATGGTATTGCATATTTCACGTATATCTATATTTACAGGGCAATGAAGTACACACCTGCCGCATCCGACACACATAGTGCCTTTATCATATTTATCCACAAAATATTTCAGTTTGTGCATGAATCTCTGGCGCACCCTCTGGACCTTTTCAGCCCTTGGATTATGGCCTGAAGCGTGCAGGGTAAAAAGAGGTGACATGCAAGTATCCCAGTTTCTAAATCTTATGGCTGTTTTTTCCTTTGTCTCATCCTGGATATCAAAACACCAGCATGTGGGACACACAAAGGTACATGTGCCGCAGTTTATACATGCAAAGCTTAAATCATCCCAAAAAGAAGCCCCGTGCAGTTCAAGCAGGGATTTTTCTTTAAGTTTGTCCGTTTTTACTTTTTCTGAGTCAATTAATTTTTCCGCCTGAGTTTTCATCTCCTCTATCAGTTTAACTGCCTTATTAGTATCAGCTTCAACAGTTAATCCAGCGGAATTCATAAAAGCTTCGCCTTTTTCAGTAAATACTTTGGCAAGATATTCATCTTCGCAATCAACAAGTAAAACATCAAGGCCTTCTTCTGCAAAGGGACCTGAACCCATTGAGGAAGTAAAATCATAAATTGATGGTTTATTTACGGCAAGCCCCACAAATGTTGTTGCTTCATATGCATCACACCAGTACGGATCTCTGTAATCATCAGTCTCAAAATTCAATTTTACAAGTTGAACAGCCTTTGCATCGCATGGCATAATACCAATTACAGCCCTTGGTGAATAGTCGGTATAACTGCGCTTCATAATATGGTGATCATCCTGTGATTCATCAAGGGATGCTGTTATTATTTTTTCGGATTGTGGGAAAAGTATGGATTTGGGAGAAAGAACGGAAAGTGCATTCCCCATATCTGGGTACTCTTCAGAGTTAAGCTTCCTAAAGACAAAATGTTCCTTATCCTTAACAGAACCGAAAATTTGATATTTTCCCCTTGATTTATCAATTCCTCCTGCCCAGTTTTTTTTGTCAATTTTTATGACTTTCATAATACTGTCCTTATTATCTGCCCATGGCAGTTATTTGATAAACTCATCAGGATCATCAGGGTTAAATGTATCAAGAGCAGGTCTTTTAGTAAGATCAAGACCGGGCTCCCATCCAAAAAATTCAAATGAATCCTTTACAAGTTTTCTTGTAAAAGCTCTCACGTGTATATCCATGGGGCAGGCTTCTTCACAGGCTCCGCAGTCAGTACATCTTCCTGCACAATGATATGCCCTTAAAAGGTGAAAGGTCTTTACATCATTTATATCCTGTCCCTTGCCAACCCACTGGGGACTTGATTCATCCACAAAACATGTGGGGCAATAGCATAGGGGACATGCATTCCTGCACGCATAACATCGTATGCAGTCTTTGACAAGGTTATCAAAATAATTCCATTTATCATTCGAACTCATATTTTCAATTTTGCGTACATCTGCAAAGGGATCATCAATTTCATTTTCTTTAACAAGCTCTGCTGCAAGTTCATCATAAATAACAGGATTTCTGTGCATGCAGGTTTTGCAATTGTCCTTTAGAAAATCATTTTTTTCAAGTTCTTTTTTTCCAGACATTGTTTCCACAAAAAGCTTGTTATTTTTTTCAGAAAACAAGGTGATATCATCATGAAAGAACGATCTGATTTTTCTTTTATCAACCATTCCGTCACAGGGAACGCCTATAATATAGATATTTTTCCTTGTGATTTTATTTTCAATTATATGATTAACAATATTTCTGGAATCGCACCCTTTTGCAAGAACACCAATTTTCCCCTTTATATTGGTAAGATAATTGGCAAGGTTTAAGGAACAATTGCTGTCCCAGATAATCTCTTCCGCCTGTTCTTGGGTTCTTGCAACCATAGGACAGCTTGACATGGGTATGGTTCCTTTTTTAAAACCTACGATCATATCAACCTTACCATCCTTTAAAAGACCAGTGCAGAGTGTCCTTATTTTGTTTGTTAAACTATCCATGTAATTTAACCCCTTAGTCTAACTTTTTTACAAGTCTGTTATTGGGACCAAGAGCTTTTACACTTTTTGTTACCTCTTTTGCAACCTTAACAAATTTGGTTGCTTCGGCAGAGGATATCCAGGAAAAGTGAAGCCTGTCCTTTTCAATTCCAATGTGTTCAAGAAGATTTCCCATGAGGGCGAATTTTCGTCTGGCATAATAATTACCTTCCAGGTAATGGCATTCTCCGGGGTGTCAGCCCGATACCCATACACCGTCAGCGCCTTCTTTAAATGCCGACAGAATAAATTTAGGGCTCATTCTTCCTGTGCAGGGTATTCTTATAACACGAATATCTGCAGGGTATTGGAGTCTGCTGACGCCGGCAAGATCTGCCGCACCGTAACTGCACCAATTACACAAAAACGCAATGATTTTTGTTTTTCCTTCAGTCATTTTTGTTTTTCCTTTGGTCATTTTTGGTATTTCCTTTATACTGCCTCATTAAGGGCTGTAATCTGCGCAAATATCTGGTTCGTATCAAAGCCTTTAAGATGAATGGCTCCCGACCTGCACGATGCCACACATAGTCCGCATCCCTTGCATAGCACAGGATTTATCTTAGCCATACCTGCAAACCTGCCTTCAATTTCAAAGGATGGTGCAGAGTAGGGACAGATTGAAATACATACACCGCAGGAGCTGCAGAAAACGGGATTTATATTTGCCACAGTACCGCTTGTATGAATAGTTTCCTTTGCAAGCAGGGTTACGGCGCGTGAAGCAGCAGCCTGCCCATGGGCAATTGATTCATCAATGGGTTTTGGATAATGTGCCATTCCGCATAAGAATACACCGTCGGTTGCAAATTCGGACGGTCCCAATTTTGCGTGTTTTTCAACAAAAAATCCGTCCTCGTTAAGGGGAATCTTAAAGAAATTGGCGAGTTTTTCATCTTTATATGGGACAATGGCCGTGGCAAGACTTATAAGATCCGTTTCAATTTCAAGGGGACGTTGAAGTACGTGATCCTTTACAACAATGGAGAGCTTTTTGCCGTTGATATTCACCACAGGCTTATTATCTAATGAATAACGGATAAATATTATACCGTTTTCCCTTGCCTTTTGATACAGGTACTCCCTTTCTCCATAGGATCTTATATCCCTGTAAAGAATAAAAATATCCATTTCAGAGTTCATTCTCTTTAATTCAAGGGCATTTTCAATGGAATGTGTACAGCATACCCTTGAGCAATATGGGCGCTGTGGTTCCCTTGAGCCCACGCACTGGATAAAAACCGCTGAGTTAAGTTCTTTAAGTGATGGGTTCTTATCAATGAATTTTCTGTCAAGATCAAGGCTTGTAATTATTCTTTCATCCTCTCCATAACGGTACTCATCAGGTTCATATGGTGATGCACCCGTTGCTATGACGGCAACTCCATGATCAAGTTCAATCGAATTTTCATCGGAAACAAGAGTTGATTTGAAATTTCCCACAAAACCTTCGACATCTTCAAGCACACAATTAAGATGAAGTTTAATTTTATCGTTATTTTTCACTTCACCAATAAGGGATGATAATTTTTCTTGGACATTTTCACCTTGAAAGGTTTTATAAAGATTGTTTGCCTGGCCCCCGAGAAAACCAAGTTTTTCCACAAGATGCACTTCGTAGCCCTGCTGGGCAAGATTTTTTGTAGCGGTCATACCTGAAATTCCACCGCCTATTACCATTGCTATAGGGTTGACAAGAAGCTCGGCTTCTTCAAGTGGTTCCATTAAGGCGACCTTGGCAATGGCCATTCTTACAAGATCCTTTGCCTTTTCAGTGGCAAGTTCAGGAGTGTTTTTGTGAACCCAGGAATCCTGATTTCTGATATTTACCATTTCAAATAAATATTTGTTAATACCGGCATTCTTCATGGTTTCCTGAAAAAGAGGCTCATGTGTTTTCGGTGTGCACGATGCAACAACAACACGGTTCAGATGCTTTGTCTTAATGATCTGTGCCATACCGTCCTGGGTATCCTGGGAACATGAATAAAGATTGTCCGCAGTGTATTCAACATAGGGCAAACTTGCAGCATAGTCCCTTACTTCAGGAACATTTACAACGCTTGCTATATTGGAACCGCATTTGCAGACAAATACACCTATTCTCGGGCGTTCACCAATGACATTGGTTTCAGGAATAAGTTCTTCTTTTTTTGTTATTGTATTACGGCCGGAACTTAGCATGGCTCCTGCAACAGCTGCTGCCGCACTGGAATCCACAACGGACTGGGGAATATCCTTTGGCCCCTGAAAAGCACCGCATACAAACACACCTTTTCTGCTCGTTTCAACCGGTGTAAAGCTTGAAGTTTTTGCAAAATTACCTTCGGTTAAGTCAATATCGAGCCTGTGAGCCATTTCAATGGTTTCAGGGGATATTTCAAGGCCGATGGAAAGAACTACCATATCAAAAATTTCTTCAATTTTTTCACCTGTTTCACTGACATAATCTATGATAAGGTCATCGGAATCATGATCGGGGTTGATAGTATGAACACGGCTTCTGATAAAGCGGATTCCCTGCTCCTTTGCCCTGTTGTAATAACGCTCGAAGTCCTTGCCATGAGTTCTTATATCCATATAGAATATTGAACAGTCAAGTTCATCCCCTGCATGTTCCTTTGCAATAACAGCTTCTTTAAGGGCGTACATGCAGCAGACCGAAGAACAATACTTATTGTCGCATCTATTCATATCCCTTGAACCTACACACTGGAACCAGGCTATTTTCTTTGGTTCTTTATTATCTGAAAGTCTTGTAAGATGACCGTTCGTAGGGCCTGAAGCCGAAAGAATTCTTTCAAACTCCATGGATGTCATGACATTGGGATGCTGGGTATACTGATAATTATCAAGACCTGAAGGATCAAATGGTTTAAACCCCGGAGCAAGGATCACAGCTCCTGCATCAAGTTCAATTATTTCATCTTCCATAGTATGGTCTATTGCACCCATCTGGCAGACATCTTTACATACCTGACATTTGCCTGTTTTAAAGTGCATGCACACATCACGGTCAATGGCAGGATTATTGGGAACAGCCTGGGCATAGGGCACATAGATTGGTTTTCTTCCCTTGAGTCCCATTTCATATTCCGACGGAATAATCATGGGATGCTGTTTTGTGAACTCTTTTCTGATTTTTTCAAGAGTTATGTGGCCTGTGGGGCATACAGAAGCACATGCTCCGCATGCCATGCACATATCGCTTTGCAGATGAAACGGAGTATCAACCTTTATATCAAGGCCACGTCCAGTAAGACTTATTGCGCTGTTTCCAACCTTCTCACACATGCGGACACAAAGGCCGCATAAAATACAATCATCATTTCCCACTGGGAAACGTGGCTTTTTAATATCATATTTTTCTGCAAGCTCCTTTAAAAGAGAAACATCCGGGCATTTTGCATAGAGCATTTCAATTATGAGCTTACGGCCATTGTGAACTGCTTTTGTATCAGTAAAAACCTCCATTCCCTCCCAGATTGGGTAGTTGCAGGAGGTAACAAATTTTGTCCGTCTGCCGTCAAAAACCTCAACGGTACACATGCGGCACATACCGGCAGGTTCAAGTGCCTTGTGATGGCACAGGGTTGGAATTTCAATTCCGTATTTCTCAGCTACCTGAAGTATGTACTGACCTTCTTCGCCCTGAACTTCTTTATTATTAATTTTAAAAGTGATCATAGATATTATCCTTGATATGATTATTTGATAACGATTGCGTTAAATTTGCATGAATCGTAACAAATTCCACATTTAATACACTTATCCTGATCCAGGCTGTGGGGTTCTTTTTTATTCCCTGTTATAGCTTCCTGGGGACATTTTTTTGCACAAAGGCCACAACCTGTACAAGTGTTCTCATCTATCTCATAATGGAAAAGAGGCTTGCAGACTCCTGCAGGACATCTTTTATCCTTTATATGAGATTCGTATTCATCGCGGAAATAATGGATTGTTGATAATACGGAATTTGGAGCGGAAGTGCCAAGACCGCATAAAGAAAATTTTTGAATGGTTGAACCAAGTTCTTCGAGAAGCTCAATATCCCCGTCTTTTCCATTTCCTTCACATATCCTTGTGAGGATATCAAACATCTGTTTTAAACCCTCACGGCAGGGGTTGCATTGCCCGCAGGACTCATCTCTCAAAAATTCAACAAAATATCTTGCAACCTCAACCATGCAGGTGTTTTGATCCATGACGATCATGCCGCCTGATCCCATTATTGAACCAAGCCTTACAAGTTCGTCAAAATCAACTCCAGTATCAAGAAATTCTTCAGGGATACAACCCCCTGATGGGCCTCCTGTCTGAACAGCTTTGAATTTTTTCTTTTTTGCTATTCCTCCGCCTATGTCAAATATAATTGTTCTAAGGCTTGTTCCCATGGGAACTTCCACAAGACCTGTATTGACGACTTTTCCCACAAGGGAGAAAATTTTTGTTCCCTTGCTATGCTCGGTACCTATTCTATTGTACCAATCAGCGCCTTTATTTATAATCACAGGAACATTTGCCCATGTTTCAACATTGTTAAGGGTTGAAGGACCTTCCCTGAATCCTTTTTCAACGGTATGAACATAT
>Ga0256840_1002763_pt1 | contig 15070 bp, 15 predicted proteins | sample 355202metaG_FD_185969 | JGI IMG/M metagenome (GOLD analysis project Ga0256840, IMG submission 185969) | Hydrothermal vent microbial communities from Mid Atlantic Ridge, Atlantic Ocean - 355-202 | ecosystem: Environmental > Aquatic > Marine > Hydrothermal vents | place: Atlantic Ocean: Mid...
TCAATGAAGCGTGGGTAGCTGCAACTTCAGGAAAAACAACTGCAAAACTTGGTCGTATGGTTCTTGATACTCCTCTTGCATTTACTGAGACATGGACAATCGAGCAAAATACTTTTGATGCGGCAGTACTAATCAACCAAGATATTCCAGATACAACTTTAGTTGGTGCTTATATTGGTAATGGAAATGGTACTGAAGCTTTTGGAGACAATGGTGCAGCACAAAGTAATGTTACAACTCATGGTTTAGCAGCAGCTGGCGTTGTGAATGCAAATGGTGATTTTTCAACATATGGTACAAATGGAGCATATGCAGCAGGTATTATTAATAACTCTTGGAAACCACTTGCTGTTCAAGCATGGTACTATGATGTTGTTAAATTGGCACAAGCATATTGGTTGCAAGCTGATTTAGATGCATCTACTTTAGGTGTTGATGGTTTAATCGCTGGTGCTCAATATTCAGGTGTTACTGCAGCTGGTAATGGCGCAAAAGAAGATAATGTTTATGCATTAATGTTAGGTTATGGTATGAAAGATATGTTTACTGCAAAAGTGGCATATTCACAAACAAATAAGGATGGTACTCTTGGTGCTGCAGGTTTTAATACTGCAACAGCAACTGGTACAGCTCAGTCTAAACTATATACTGAAGCATGGTGGAACTATGGTTATGTAACTGCGGCAGATACGCAAGCTTACAATGTAACATTAGAAGCTCCAGTAGAAGATGTTGCTGATTTTGGATTCTATTTTACTTATGCTGATCAAGCAAAAGCAACTGGTTCTAATGATGTAACAGAATACACTGTAACTGCAAGCAGATCTTTTGGTGCCTTAGATGCAACTGTTGCATTGATTAACTACCAAACTGGTAAAGTAGCTGGTGTTCAACCAGATGCTGTTAATCTAGTTCAAGTTTACGCTACACTAAACTTCTAGTAGTAAACTCTTACTAAACTCGAAGTAGACTTATCCCTTTTGGGATAAGTTTTTTAACTCTTTTTATTTTATGTTATAATCTTTCATGATTACTTTCTTTAACAAATCTTTTTACATCTTTTTTATGCTTTTTTTGATATCACTTATATCTTTTTTAGCGATTCATGCAGCACCCAACAGCTTTTTTTCAGCAGGTGGACTCAATCCAAATATGACACCCGAGGCGATAGAAAAACTCAAAGCTGTCTACGGACTCGATAAGCCTCTTTTTGCCCAATATTTCGACTGGATATATAATATTTTGACACTAAATTTTGGTATTTCATTTGTTAGTGGTCAGGATGTTAGTAGCGAAATTTTACAGCGACTCCCCGTGACACTTACTATGAATCTTATTGCTCTTATTTTTGTTTTTGTTTTTTCTCTGTATTTAGGTATAAAAGCTGCGTTTAGCTATGAGACTAAAAGCGATTATTTTATCCGTCAGTTATCTTTACTCTCTTTTTCTATGCCTTCTTTTTATCTTGCACTCTTATTTATTATCTTTTTCTCAATCGAACTTGAATGGTTCCCCATAGCAGGTCTTCATAGTATAGAAGCAAAAGATGGCTTTGCCAATATTTTAGATATGGTATGGCATTTGAGTATGCCTATTGCTGTGATGATGTTTACAGGCTTAGGGAGTATGATAATCTACATCCGTTCTCTTACTTTAGAGATACTTAAGAGTGACTACTACTATTTTGCGCTATCACGGGGATTGAGTGAAGGAAAACTTTTGCGTTATTATGTATTACCAAATTTAATGCCACCTATCATTACTCTTTTAGGTCTCTCTCTGCCAGGGCTTATAGGTGGGAGTGTTATTTTAGAGTCAATTTTTGGTATTGAAGGAATGGGACAGTTGTTTTATATGAGTGCGTTAAGTCGTGATTATCCCATAATTATGGGGATTTTGATGATTACAGCGTTTTTAACGCTGTTTGGAAATATGCTGGCTGATTTGATACTTTTAAGACTCAACCCTTATATCACTAGAACGTAAGTGCCAGACCTGACACTTAGTAAGCTATATAAAAGTGTTAAAGTAACTCGGCTTAACTAAAGAGTGCTTCTAGTGCATCAACACTATCTTTTTTCTCTTCTATTTCGCCATCTTCATTTGTTACAGCATCAGTCTCTAGAAGTTCTATCTGCATACCAGTAAGCATAGAAGCAAGGCGGATGTTTATACCGCTTTTTCCAATTGCTTTTGATTTTTGATCAATTGGAAGGGTGATAATAGCTTTTTCATTCTCACCCTCTTCATTTTTAACAATTTCAACATGAGAAATAATTGCTGGACTCATAGTACGAGATACAAAAAGCTCCGGAATAGTTGTATACTCAATACAGTCTATATTTTCACCGATAAGTTCTTGGCTTACTGCGTTTATACGAACACCTTTGATCCCAACTGTAGCACCTACCGCATCGACTTGAGGATGTGTACTTAAAAGTGCTATTTTTGCTCGCTCTCCAGGAATACGTGCTGATTTTTCGATGATAACAGAACCTTCAGCAATTTCTGGAACTTCAAGTTCTAAAAGTGCTTCTAAAAATTTAGGACTTGTTCGAGAGAGTTCAATTTGCATACCATTTTCTTTGTCCATGTTTACACGACGAACAACAGCTTTGATGTGGTCTCCAACTTGAAACAATTCACCTTTGATACGACTTTTCATAGGAAGAACAGCACGAATTTCATCTACTTCAATATATGTGTTGTTCTTGGAATCAACACGAGTAACGCGTCCACTTACAAGTGTGCCTACTTTTGATTTGTATTTGTTGAAAATTTCATCTTCAACAAGTCTTTGAATATGGTACTCTATTTCACGATGAAGTTGGGAGGCGGCAGTTCGTCCATAATCTTCTAAGTCGTGATCTATTTGAAGTTGATCTCCAAGTTCTACTTGATCGTCATATTCTCTTGCTTCTGTGATTGAGATAAATTCTGGTGCTCTTTGTTCATCTTGAAGTTTTTCGTCATTATCAGCAACGACTGTAATAGTCTGTACAAGACTTAAATTTTTTGTATTTTCATCAATTTGTGCTTCGTAAGCAAAATTTGGATTAATAACTCTTTTTGCCGTTTGAACAAAAGCAGTTTTTAGCGCTTCCATTACCTTTTCTGGTTGTAAACCTTTTTCGTGTGCAATTGCTTCGGCAATGTCTAATATTTTTTCCATAGTGAATAGTATCCTTATAGTATGATCAAGAAATCTAACAATGATAATGATTTTTGGGATTTCTTAATGAAGTTTGATATTATACTAAAATTGTGCTAAAAACATCTTTAACCAAAGATTTAGTAGATTTTAAGTATAATCCAAAACTTTTAGCAAAGAAAAAGCCATAAAATGGCGTGGGCTTCCTGCCGAAGGAAACCAAGTGTTAACGTAGTCAAAGGAATTACTTCCTTTGGCGTGTAAAAGGGAATAAAAAAGGTTCCCTTAAATTTATAAAATAAATTAAAGGATAAGTAATGGATTTGAAATTTGCAAGAACAGATTTAGAGGCAAAACCTAAAAAAGTTGACTTGGAGAAGCTAGATGCGGAAGTGGCAAAAAACGATAGTATAATTTTTTATTTTGATAGAGAAAATTCTCACAAAGATTTACTAGCACTTCAAGATCACTATGAAGCAATGGGAAAAAGTTTTTATATGAGCGAAGTGAAGTATGGTTTGTCAGATAATGACTATATGTACCAAGTTCACATAATGAGCTAAAGAGCATAAATGAGTAAAAAACTATTTATTGAAACATTAGGTTGTGCTATGAATACTCGAGATTCCGAGCATATGATTGCGCAGCTTCATGAAAAAGAGGGCTATACAACAACTCAAAACATAGAAGATGCTGACCTGATTTTGATAAATACATGTTCTGTAAGAGAGCGCCCTGTACATAAACTTTTTTCAGAATTAGGTGGATTTAACAAGAAAAAGAAACCATCTGCTAAGATTGGTGTTTGTGGCTGTACAGCTTCACATCTTGGCGAAGAGATTATCAAAAAAGCACCCTATGTTAACTTTGTTTTGGGCGCTAGAAATGTTTCAAAAATCAGTGAAGTTTTACACAAAGATAAAGCGGTTGAGATAGATATTAATTATGATGAGAGTGAGTTCGCATTTGATGATTTTCGTACATCACCATATAAAGCTTTTATCAATATCTCCATAGGGTGTGATAAAAAATGTACTTTTTGTATCGTTCCAAAAACACGTGGTGATGAGATATCTATTCCAGATGAATTGATTGTCAATGAAGCAAAACGTGCTGCTAAAAATGGAGCAAAAGAGATATTTTTGCTTGGTCAAAATGTGAACAATTATGGTCGCCGTTTCTCTTCAAGTGAACATGAAAAAGTTAATTTTACTGAACTCTTACGTAGGCTCTCTAAGATTGAGGGAATTGAACGTATTCGTTTTACTTCGCCGCATCCTTTTCATATGGATGATGAGTTTATAGAAGAGTTTGCTCATAATCCAAAGATATGTAAGTCTATGCATATGCCACTGCAAAGTGGTTCGACAAAAGTCCTTAAGGACATGAAACGTGGCTACACAAAAGAGTGGTTTTTAAATCGTGTAGAAAAATTACGTAGCGTATGTCCTGAAGTGAGTATCTCAACAGATATTATTGTAGCATTCCCAGGTGAAAGTGATGAAGATTTTTCAGATACAATAGATGTAGTAAACAAAGTAAAATTTGATCAAATTTTTTCTTTTAAATACTCTCCTCGTCCTGAAACAGAGGCTGAACACTTTACAAATAGTGTTGATGATGCCGTAGCATCCGAGCGCCTAAGTTACCTACAAAGTTCACACAATGAACTTCTTGATGCAATACGAGTGAAATATCTAGGACAAACTTTTAGAGTCTATTTTGAAGCATTAAATAAAGATAATTTTGTCTCAGGACGAAGTGATACAAACTTAGTCATCAAAGTCAAAGGCTCGGAAGAACTTTTAGGTCAATTTAGAGATGTGAAAATAACAAAGGTTGGTAGAGCAGTATTAACAGGGGAAATAGTTGCGTAAAAAGCTTGGTCGATCACTCGCCCTTGTATTTGTTCCTTTTATTGGCTCCTTACTTATACGATTTTTATACCTTACAAATAAAAAAGTTTTTCATGCTCCTCAAAGAATCACAGATGATCCTGTCATCTTTGCTTGCTGGCATGGAGAGCTTCTTATGCTTCCTTATCTTTATAAATATTACAGAAAAACACCACATGCTAAAGTCTTAATTTCTCCCCATTTTGATGGTAAAATTATCTCTAAAACAGTAAAATATTTTGGTTTAGATACTATTGCAGGATCATCTGATAAGAGTCCAACAAAGGTTTTGATACAGGCCATTCGTTCTTTAAAGGAAGGCTATGATATAGGAATAACCCCAGATGGACCAAAAGGACCCCGACATGAGGTTTCAAATGGTATAATAATGATGGCACAAAAAACTAAAGCAAAAATACTGTTGCTTGAGATCAAGCCGACGAAGTATTGGCAGCTAAATTCATGGGATAAGTTTATTATTCCAAAGCCTTTTGGTACTTTGCATTATTATGCCACAACTGAGCTGGATATAAGTGATATGTCAATGGAAGAAGCTCGTTCACGTATTAAAAAAGGATTGTTACATGCAAAATAAATTTTTCTTTCCATTTATCGCATTGGGATTATTGTTTACAATGCTTGTTTATTTTGTGATGCATCCTTCTTATCAAAAATCACTGCAAGCGAAGTATTATTATGAAGTAGGGGACTATAAGCAAGCATATTCTTTAGCAAATGAAGCTTTTAGTATGGATGTATATAATCGTATGGCTTCTACTGTAATGGCACAGTCAAAAACTTCTATGAAGTATCAGGAGTATATAGATCAAGCAAAATCTTACCTCAAAGAGATTAATGAAATGGCTGCAAAAGAGACCTTGAGTGATGCAGATAGAGCGCGAATCAAAATGATGAGTGAAATAGTTGTTGATTCTTTTACCAAACTTGCTCCTAGTGTGATTACAGATAAAGATTTGGTGGATGAAGCAAGAAAATATCACGATAACTTTGAGAAACTTCTTGAAAAAGTCAATAGATAAGCAGCGACTTGCATTTTTAGATTATTTGCAAGAAAGCAGAGGGTATTCAGAACTCACTGTAAAAAGTTACGATGAAACACTCAAAGAAGCTTTTCGTTTTATAGAGATACAAACCCAAGCCTCTCATACCTTATTCAACCTTATGCCTTACAGGCTGCATATTGTATCTTTAAATCCAAAAACAATAAGTAAAAAACTCAGTGCTATACGTTCATTTTGTGAGTATCTTAATACTCAGGATATGAATATAGTACTTAAATCGGATGAAAGCATAAAAGTAGCAAAAACCTTGCCAAAGCCAATTTCACATGATCATATTTTAGAAGCACTCTCTTATGCCAGTTTAGAAGAAAAACTTGTAGTAAGCATGCTGTATACTTTGGGATTTAGAATTTCTGAACTTGCTTCTTTAAGGCTTGATGATATTTCTAGCGAATGGGTACGTGTACTTGGAAAAGGAAATAAACAAAGAGATGTTCCTTTGCTCGATTCTACAAAAGAGCTACTTGATGAATATAGGGAGACTTTTCGTGTGAAAAAATTTCTTTTTGAAAAAAAAGGCGAAAAATTAAGCGAAAATAGTCTAAGATATACGATTACTAAAGTCTTTAAGCGGGTTGGCTTAAAGGTGACACCACATCAATTACGGCATTCTTATGCAACTTCATTACTCAATGGAGGAGCTCCCATAGTTGATGTAAGTGAACTTTTAGGTCATGCCTCTATGGCGACAACACAAATTTATACAAAATTAGGTAGTGCATTGAAACAGCAAAATTACAATAAAGCACATCCCTTGTGTGGTGGGGAGAAATAGTGCTAGATAAACTATTTGAAGCTTTATATTTAAAAGTATTGGTCAATATTGTGCTCAAGCATACTACAACTGTTGTTTATATTGAGCTCTGCTCTAAAAAGGGAGTTGTCAATTCCCTACATCAAGAGTTTGAGACTACGAGCTTAAACAATGAAATGTATGAATTTATCACGACGTACACGAGGGAGTCGCCATATTATTATGTATCTTTATTGGATATGTCCTCCTATCAAGGTGCTGTGCCTACGTGTTCTAAAAATCGAATTGAATATTATGCTGACTTGAGTACTTCAGAATACAAATGTTATGACGACAAATGGATGTTTTATACTTCAAAAAGTGATTTGTATGAGATTGAAGCAAAATGTGAAGATATTGGAGTGGATTATATTTTTTCACCTTTTTCTATCATCAGTACTTTTTTTGCTGATAAGATAAAAAGTAAGCTTGCTATGTATATTTTAATACAGGATAGTTTTTTATCTCTGAGCATTTTTGAAAATTCACAGCTGCTTTATGCAAACCATTTGGACATGATGAGTGAAGATGAAGTTGACGAAATATCATTGAGTGAAGATTTAGAAGATGACTTGTTAATAGATGCTGAGGATTCAATAGAACTTGATGATATAGATATCCCAGGTCATGAGAGTGAAGAAGCTGATGAACTAGATGATTTTGGTAATATTGAAGATTTGGATAAGATTGATGACATTGATGAGTTTTCAGAAAACAAAGACATAGAAGAAGAGTTATTGGACTCCAACAGTGATGTAACTCAAGCAGACGATAGTAAATTTAATGAAGATTATCAGAGATTTACACTTATTCAGTCCGCTGTTGGGAAATTTTATAAAGATGATAAGTATGAGAGTCGTTTTATAGAAAATGTTTATATCGCAGATTATGCAGGTGTGACAAGTGATTTGAAAAAGTACCTTGAGGAAGAGATGTTTTTTAATGTCTATATACGTAAGATAGACTTGGCACTTGAAGTATGTGAGCTTGCAAAAGCGGAGTTGAAATTATGATGTACAGTTATATAAAGCCAAGAAAAAAGAGCCCTTTCACACAAGAAGTGCAGTTGATTCTATCTTTTTTTGCCATAACGATTTTTATGCTTTTTAGCACGTATCTTTTTTTACTTTATAAAGATTATAATTTTACAAAAGAGCAAAAGAGTATGCAAACGCAGCAAGCTAAACTTATCGAGAGTCTTGAAGATATGAAAACCAAAATTGCTTATATTCAAAAGCAAAAAGCATTAGCTGAGAGAGTCTTCACACAAAATACGGTGCTTAAAGATTCTATCTCAAACCTCTTTGATTTGGTACCACAACGTATAACACTCTCAGAAGCGAAACTTTTGAAAAATGGCTTGATTCTTTACGGAATTACCCCAAATAAAGATGTTTATAACTTTATGCTTCAAGCACCATTGCGTTCTATCTTTCAAGAAACTTATAGTAGTTTTTACCCTACTAAAAATGGCTGGTTATACTTCGTCTCTACAAATTATATGAGTGAAGATTCTTTAGAAGTCCCAAATGAGGAAAATAGTAATGAAGATTAATATTTCTCGCCATTATATATATATGCTACTCCTATCATTTTTTCTTTTTTTATTTGTGCTTCTTTTTGCTTTTTTTGTTTTAATTCCAAATGGAAAAGAGTATAGAGAATCACGTCTAGTTCTTCAAAAAACGATGAAAAGTTTGCATAAATATGAAAACTTTCATGATGAAACAATGGCAAAACTCAAAGAACTAAAAAGTAAAAATAAAAACATTATTACTGCGTTTGATAATATATTTAATCCTGATAGGTTTGAAAAAAAATATAAAAGTTATTTTTCGGCACTAACACTCTCTAAAATTTCAAAAGTAAATGATGAAAATGAGTTCGCTGTATATGAAGTTAATACTACTTCACAGATAAGTTCACCAAAAAACTTCTATGATTTTTTAGATGCACTCAATAAAAGTGACTGGATAATTGGTGTAAATTTTCCAATAAATTTTAAGCGAGAAGGTGAAATGATAAAGTCATCTTTTACGATGAAAGTTTACTGTAATAATCGTGACACTAATGCAACAGCTTCAGAGTCTAATGCTAAGTAACCACGAAGTTTTGTATCAATCTGTAAGATTCTCATGCGCTCTTTGAATGTTTTAGACATCTTAGAAGCTTGAATGTAGGGAGCGATAAAGATATAACTCTTTGTCTGTGTGATAACATACTTTCTACCAACTACAAGCGTTCTATTTTCTTTTAAGAACAATCGTTCATTCGCTGTGATAATGTGTCCAAGGGATTTGAGATACTTATCTATGGTATAAATATTACTGCGTTTAGAATGGCTATCTTGAAAGTAAGCTAGTTGGTTGATACTCGTTAGTTCACACTCTTGTATAAGTTCATCAACATCTTCATCAAGATACGCAAAACTTTTTTTAATGCCATGAAGATACTCTTTTAAAAGTGGTACCGTGTGATTTTTACGAAAAATATTGCGTTTGTACTTTTCATCTTCATTACTTTCATCTTCAAAGTATGGTATACCTTTGTTATGGAGATATTTCAGTAGTTCTTGTTTATCAAGATGCAGGAGTGGTCTATAAAGGGTGTAATCACCGCGTTTATCTTTGTACTTCATACCGCTAAGTTCAGCACAGCCAGCACCTTTACAAAACTGCATTAACATCCATTCAAATCTATCACCTAAATGGTGAGCAGTTAAGAGTGCGTCATAGCCATGTTCTTGTATAAGTGCTTCAAAAAAATCATATCGTATCTTTCTAGCATTCGCTTCAAAGTTGTTTTTTATGATCTTAGCGGTGTGCAGGTAGCATTTTAGATTGTACTGCTTGGCAAGTTCTTGTGCGTAAGTAACTTCTTTCTTACTCTGCTCTCTTACTCCATAATCAACGATGGCGATATCAAAAGAGATTTTGTGTTCTAAGAGTAAAAAAAAGAGTGCAGTAGAGTCTCCTCCAGCAGAAAATGCCAGAAGATTTTTTGTATGTGTTAAATCAGATTTAGTCGTTTGTGTGAGCATTATCTACAGTTGCTGTTAAAACATCCCCAACAAGTTCAGTGATTTGTGCAGTGTAGATTTTACCAAATTCAAGGTCTTCATCGATACTGCGGTCGTTGACATAAATCTCACCGTCAATGTCAGGAGCCCAAATGAGTTTTCTCGCACTTAGCAGATACTCATGTTCATCACTCTGCCCATCAATAACAAGTTCACAAGTTGTACCGATATCTTTACGTAAAGACGCTTTTGTACACTCACTTACAATATCGCCAAGAATTTGTGCACGCTCAGCCTTGACTTCATCAGAAATTTTATCTTTCATGTCATAAGCTGAAGTTGTTTCTTCATCGCTGTATGAAAAAACATTGACACGGTCAAATCCAAATTCGGCTGTAAACTTGCACATTTCTTCAAACATCTCTTGTGTTTCATGTGGATGCCCAACGATAAAACTTGTACGAACAAAAGAGTTTGGTAAACTTCTCATGTAGTTTAGCTGCTCTAGTGTTTTATCTTTTCCAAACCCACGTTTCATTAAACGCAGCATATCGTCATTTATGTGTTGGATTGGCATATCAAAATAGTTATGAAAGATTTTACTTTTAGCGATATTTTGTAACAATGCCATGCTTGTTGTCGAAGGATATAAGTAAAGAATTCTCGCTGATTTTACACCTTCGATAAGCTCGATGCGTTGTATCAAAAGAGAAAGTCCATCTTTTATATTTTGGTCACGTAGATAAGAACTTGAATCTTGCGATACAAAAGAAAAATCCCAGTAGCCTTTTGCAACAAGACCTTCAACTTCTTTGGCTATAGAATCTAAATTACGAGAGTTTAGTTTCCCTTTAAAAGATGGAATAGCACAAAAACTACACGTTTGATTACATCCCTCAGAGAGCTTAATGTAGGCATGATAAGAAGAACCTGTAACGACACGCTCAGCACCATCGATCAAAAATACTTCATCAGAAAAACGGCTTTTCTTCTCAATCAAAAGTTCATCGATTTTGTCATAATCACCAACACCTGTAAAGATGTCGACTTCAGGAATTTGCTCCATAAGCTCATCTTGGTAGCGTTCACTCAAACAGCCTGCCATCACTAAAAGAGAGTTCTCTTTTCTTGCATCATGCAAAGAAAGTACTGTGTTGAGTGATTCTTCTTTTGCTGCATCAATAAAACCACAAGTATTTACGATGATAACATCTGCTTCTTCATTGTTGTCTGTTAGTTCAAAATTTTGTAATTTACCCATCATTACTTCTGTATCTACGAGATTTTTCGTACATCCGAGTGATACTATGTGGAGTTTGTTGCTCATATCTCTTCTTTATAATTCATTTATGCAATTATACCGTATAATTAGCCTATGAAAATATATGATGTTTTAATTCTCGGTGCAGGTGCTTCAGGGCTGATGTGCGCGGGCAATCTTGGTAAAAAAGTAAACGCAGTAATTATTGATAGTAATGAAAAACCGGCAAAAAAATTAAAAATATCTGGCGGTGGCAAATGCAACATAACAAATGTACGTGTTGCATTAGATAATTTTGATGGTAATCAAGAGTTATTGGCTCAAGTCTTTAAAAAATTCTCTCGTGATAACTTGCTGGGTTTTTTAGATAGAAATAGAGTAGAGCTTGAGCTAAGAAAAGGGCGATATTACTTTTGTCAGAATAGTTCTGAAGATATAATTGAAGTACTTAAACGCAGTGCAAAAAATGCTGAGATGATTTTAAATGAAAAAATTATCTCAGTAAGTAAAAATGCTGAGATTTTTGAAGTCCGAAGTGATAAACGCAGTTATAAGGCTAAAAAAGTTGTTGTTGCAACAGGTGGAGAAAGTTTTAAGAGTTTTGGTGCAAGTGATATCGGCTTAAAGATTGCACAAGATTTTGGGATTGAAGTGAAACCTTTTACACCTGCTTTAGTAGGACTAACTCTGCAAAAAGAACAATTTTGGATGAAAGATCTGAGTGGACTGAGTTGTTATGTACATATAAAAGTTGGAGATAGAACTTTACAAGAAGAAATGCTTTTTGCGCATAAAGGCATCAGTGGACCAGCTGTGCTTTCGGCTTCACTTTATTGGAAAAAAGGAGAGATGAGTATTGACTTCTTGCCAAATAAAGATATTTTAACTCTTGTAAAAAATGGTGGGAAAAAGCTTGTAAGTTCTACAATTGGACTGCCAAAAAGATTAGCAAAAGCACTTCTAAACGCAGTAGATGTTAAAGATAAAGAGTGTACTAAACTTACTAAAGAAGAAAAAGAGCTTTTAAGAAAGATACATCATTATACTTTTGCTCCAGCAGGGAATTTTGGTTTTACAAAAGCAGAAGTAAGTCGTGGGGGTGTAGTGAGCCAAGAGCTAGATTTTGACACTTTAGAGTCAAAAAAAGTAAAAGGGCTTTATTTTATAGGGGAAGTTGTCGATATAACAGGAGAATTGGGTGGATATAATTTCCAGTGGGCATTTTCAAGTGCTTATGTATGCGCAAAAAATATAAAATCATAAAATAGTGATAATTTTATCAGGACTAATTTAGAATTTATATATCTTTATGTACAATATATTACTTCTTGTTATAGCATGGTTTTAAAATTTAAGGATTTTGTATGAATTTGTATAAGATATTGGCGTTAAGCCTAGTAATTGCGTTCTCGTTTAGTGGATGTGGTAATAATAGTGACACTTCGTCTAGCACTAGTGGGGGTGGGAATATTATTCTTCCACCAGATAACAACACTACTGTTGATGAAACGTCATCAATTACAGTAGTTTTACCAGTCTCAAGCACAGAGTTAACTACCAATAGCCAAATTGTTACTATAGATGTAAGAGCCTATGATAATCTTAATAATCCATATTCAGATGGTAATATTAAAATTATAAACTCTCCCGATGTGAAAACTGGACGAGATGTAGGGACTTTTGACTCTTATGTTTCACCCCTAGTTAATGGTGTGGCAACTTTTACATATACTGGTCCAAAGAGTTTAAAAGATGATACTTCTAATCTCTATTTTGGTTTTTTCCCAGAATCAAATGCTTCAAACGTACAAATATACACAATGTCAATAGTTCCTGAAGAAAATCAAACTATACTTACAAGTTACGAAATAAAATCAAGTATAAATGATGATGTAACTATGAATCTTAACAGTGCGAAAACTGTCGGATATGGTATATATGATGTGAATGGGAATGCTGTTACAGATGATAATATAAATTCATTGACGGTGACTACCTTGAATCCTAATTTAGGTTTGTTATCTGATAGTTCTGGTAATTCGGATGTCGCTTCTATCTCTGTTGATACGAACAATATAACGGTAAATATAAACTCAAATACAAAGTCTGGTTTAATTCCTCTCCAAGTTGATGCTAGTTTTATTGATGAAAACAATCAAGAGCAAAATATGAGTAAGGTTTATAGTATAGTGGTTTTTTCTGGTCCTCCTACGGCAATGAGCATTATATATAATGGAACTTCATACGAAGATACTGGTTTATATCAAGAAAACTACACCCTTTTAGTGACTGATAGATACCAAAATAGAGTCAATACAAGTCCAAGTATTTCTCTTTCTATGATCACTGGTTATGTTTTTGATGCAGCAGATGGAAAAAGGTTGTTTTCTAGACCAAATATTCCACAGGTTGCAGGTGAGTTTCCCGGCTCAATGGACCCTATAAATGATATATTTGAAGTGACTGGAAGAGATTTTAGTAATGTAGATATATATAATGACTTTCTATTTACCTTTGGTAATGCGTATACATATAATGCTTCTGGAAAATGGGATATTGATACCAGTGGAGTAGGAACTGATCAACTAAAATTGATAGACAATTTTGATGCAGATGCTGTTGTTGATAATCTAGGCTTTGCTGTAGGACATAACTACCGTCAAGACACTTGTCGTGGTGGAGAAGAGTCTGTAGCACAGATTAGAGTAGATGGAAATGTAAGTAAGATAAATGAAAATGGAATTGCTCAGATCAAAGTTGATTATCCTTACTATTTGGGTGGTAAAACTGTTATGATTGGTGCGGAAATTATTGGTCGTACACTTGATGGGAACATTACTTCAAAATTTGGTGAAGTACAAAAAGTCACTTTACGAACGACTGGATTTGAAGATAGAACTGCTAGCATCTCTGCAAATACTTCAAATCAGACGATTTACATGCCTATAGAATTGAAAGATGCGCCAGAATGGTATAGAAATGCGAATTTTGGCTTAGATATAGTTACAAGTGATAATATTAGTTATACAAATGTTATTTATCATGGACAAGTTGGGACATGTGATAATGTTGGAGCAGGTGATGGTGTGGCATATGTAGAGATACAAGGTGTTACAGAGCATGAATCAAAAGCCGGATCTATTACTATAAAAAACATAAGTGTAGCAAGCGAATTTTAAAAGGTGAATATAATGATAAAAAATAAATTAATCGGAGCAGTAGCTCTTTGTGCTTTCTTAACAACTTCTGCAATAGCTGAAAATGATTTGTCAGCTAAAGATTTTTCTTTAATAGGTATTGAGGGGAGTTATGCTAGTGTTAGTAGTGACATTGATACTGCAACAACCTATCAATCAGATAGGAAAAATCTTACAGGTATTGGACTTAAAGTTGGGGCACAGTCTTATAACTATAGAATTTTTTTGACTGCTAATTATTACAATGATCCTGATGGTGATTTTGAATATATTACTACATATGGTGCACAACTTGACTACCTGTTAAATATTTCACAAAGAGTTAACATTTATCTGGGTGTTAATGCAGGGTATGCAAATATGAAGTACACGGTGCCATCTGAAGGTTTTAAACGCACAATTTCTGACCCATACTATGGAGGAGATGCAGGTTTAAATATTCATGTATCTAAACTTATTGATTTTGAATTAGGTGCGAGAATGATATTGCTTGATGCGGTAAATACGAAAAATAATGTGACATATACTTTTAATAATATGGTAACAGGTTATGCAAGTATAATCTTTAAATATCAAATGGACTAAACTCTTTAGAGTTTTGCAAGGTACAAATAGGTTAGACTCTAACATAGAAAATAAAAGAAATACAGATGAGCAGAGTAGATATAGCGA
>Ga0256840_1002764_pt1 | contig 15070 bp, 13 predicted proteins | sample 355202metaG_FD_185969 | JGI IMG/M metagenome (GOLD analysis project Ga0256840, IMG submission 185969) | Hydrothermal vent microbial communities from Mid Atlantic Ridge, Atlantic Ocean - 355-202 | ecosystem: Environmental > Aquatic > Marine > Hydrothermal vents | place: Atlantic Ocean: Mid...
AGATGTACAGCATTTGCCAATAAATTATTGAGATCCGTTTCAATATATTCTTTAAATTCATTGGTAAAATTTAATAATTCTTCGGCATCAAATTGTTTGATAAAATCGGTTGTTTTAGGCAACAAGACTAACAATTCATTAAGTAAACTGGTTTGACTAGGATTTTCCAATTTATCTTTAATGTTTTCCATCACATAATTGGTCAATTCTGCTTTAATTCGTTTTACTAAAAATTTACTTAAACCATCGATAATGGTTTCAAAAGCTAAATCTCCTCCTAAAAATGGATGTGCTTTTTGAATGCTAGATTCGTAATTTATTTTAGCATATATATCCAATTCGTTGTCATGTAAACTTTTATATTTTTCTGTGAATTTATCTAGTATATTTATTAAATATGGATTATCCGAATATGCTGATTCTAAATATGCTAATTCGCTATTGTGTAATTGGTATCTATACTTAACTAGAGCATCCATTTCAATCTGAATACTATCTTCTAAATTGTCAATTTTCATCACATTTTCATTATAAGCAGTAGCGTCAATCAGTCTAGGATGAATTTGCCGTAAATATTGTAACTTCTTTTTTTGCTTTTTTATTGATTCTTGTTTTTCTTTAATTAAATCTTTATATTTTTTTATATCTTTTTTTGTATCTACACCAACCTTAAACAAATACGTTTTAAAAATAGCAATCGTTTTAATTCTATCTCTATGTAAAATTTCCTCTTTTTTGTTAGGATCAACAGCTGCGTAATCTTTTTTAAGTAAATCGATTAATTCTGCAGCATGTCCAGCAACAGGTGCTGATTTTTGTGCAAAAGAGTTAAAAAATGCTAAAAAACAAAGAATAATAATAATAATTCTGATTTTCATGATATTAGGGTTTGGTTATTAAAACCAGATAAATTTTATCTAGTTGTATCATCTTAATCAGTCGCTAGTAGTTTTTTTTATAAAATTCTCTAAAAATATTACATCACAAATTGATGGTTTTACAAAAAAACAAATATAATAAAATTCTTGGCATTACTCTTTTTATGTTCCTAGTAATTTAACTAAATTCGCAACCTATTCGCTATAAAGTATCTAATAGCAAATTAGAGGTCATAAAATTTTGACCTCAAAAAAGGAATTATGCATAAAGAAACAAACATACCAAACGAAATAATCACTAGTAAAATTTACTTTATTAGAGAACAAAAGGTAATGTTAGATAGAGATTTAGCTAAGCTTTACAATGTTGAAACAAAAAGACTAAAGGAAGCAGTAAGAAGAAAAATAGAACGTTTTCCAGATGATTTTATGTTTGAGTTAACAAAAGAAGAGTTTGAAAATTGGAGGTCGCAATTTGCGACCTCCAATTCTTCGGATAAAATGGGATTACGATATAATCCCATGGTTTTCACAGAACAAGGTGTAGCAATGCTTTCAAGTGTATTAAATAGTAAAACAGCTATAAAAGTAAATATTCAAATAATTAGAATATTCTCAAAAATGAGAACAATGCTTTTATCTCACAAAGATTTACTATTAAAACTTAAAGAAATTGAAGAAAAAGTACCCTCTCACGATGAACAAATGCTATTAATTTTTGAATATATAAAGCAATTTGAAAATACCAAACAACAATTAGTAGAAAATAAAGAACGTACCAAAATAGGTTATAAAAAATAATGAGCAAATTTAAGACATACAAAGGTTTAGACCTAACTAAAGTAGCAGACGAAGTATTAGCATTTTGGGAAGAAAATAAGATTTTCCAAAAAAGTATTGACCAAAGAGATGAAAAAAAATCCTTTGTATTTTACGAAGGACCTCCTTCTGCAAACGGATTACCAGGAATTCATCACGTTATGGGAAGAACGATAAAAGATATATTTTGTCGTTACAAAACCATGCAAGGCTATCAAGTAAAACGTAAAGCAGGTTGGGATACACATGGTTTACCAATTGAACTTGGTGTAGAAAAAGAACTCGGTATTACCAAAGAAGATATTGGCACAAAAATATCTATCGAAGAATACAACGAAGCATGTAAAAAAGCCGTCTTAAAATATACCGATGTTTGGGAAAACCTAACCAAAAAAATGGGTCATTGGGTCGATATGAATGATCCATACATTACCTACAAACCAAAATATATGGAAACCGTTTGGTGGCTTTTAAAACAAATCTATAATAAAGATTTGATGTATAAAGGCTATACGATTCAGCCATATTCTCCAAAAGCAGGAACAGGTCTAAGTTCGCACGAAATAAATCAGCCAGGAGCATACCAAGATGTTACAGACACTACGGTTGTGGCACAGTTTAAAGTCCTATCCCCAACCCTTTCCGAAGGAAAGGGAGCAATGAATGGAAAATCAAATTCTGAAAAGAAAAATGGTAATATTGAAAGTGATTGGAAAGTCCTTCCCTTTGGGAAGGATTTAGGATGGGAAAACACCTACTTCCTAGCATGGACAACAACACCTTGGACTTTACCTTCTAACACAGCATTAACTGTTGGTAATAAAATAGATTATGTTTTAGTACAAACATACAACCAATACACGTTTAAAACCGTAAATTTAATTTTAGCAAAAGCTCTAGTTAACAAACAATTTGGTAAAAAATACCAGCAAGTAGAAAATGTAGCAGAACTTACTAATTATAAAGAAGGCGATAAAACTATTCCATTTTTTATTGCAGACGAGTGCAAAGGAAAAGACCTTATCGGAATAAAATACGAGCAATTATTACCTTATGTATTGCCATATCAAAATCCAGAAAATGCATTTAGAGTAATTGCAGGAGATTTTGTAACTACCGAAGATGGAACAGGAATCGTACATACAGCTCCAACATTTGGACAAGACGATGCAATGGTTGCCAAACAAGCAGAACCAGAAATTCCACCAATGTTGGTATTAGATAAAAACGGAAATGCCGTACCATTAGTAGATTTACAAGGAAGATTTCGACCAGAAATGGGAGAATTTGCAGGGAAATATGTAAAAAACGAGTATTATAACGATGGCGAAGCTCCAGAAAAATCGATGGATGTTGAGTTAGCAATAAAGCTAAAAATAGAGAACAAAGCATTTCATGTAGAAAAGTACAAGCATAGCTATCCACATTGTTGGCGAACAGACAAACCAATTTTATATTATCCATTAGACAGTTGGTTTATTAAAATACCAGCAGTACGAGATCGCATGTTCGAACTTAACGAAACCATAAATTGGAAACCAAAATCTACTGGAACTGGTCGTTTTGGAAACTGGCTAAAAAATGCCAACGACTGGAACTTATCACGTTCCCGTTTTTGGGGAATTCCATTACCAATTTGGCGTACCGAAGATGGTACCGAAGAAATAATTATTGGTTCGATAGAAGAACTTAAAAATGAAATGAAACGTGCTATTGATGCTGGTTTTATGACCAACGATATTTATGCTGATTTTGAAATTGGCAACATGTCTAACGACAATTACGACAAGGTCGACTTACACAAAAATATTGTCGATAAAATTACCTTAGTTTCTCCAAAAGGACAAGCAATGCAACGCGAAAATGATTTGATTGACGTTTGGTTTGATTCTGGTTCTATGCCTTATGCGCAACAGCATTATCCTTTTGAAAATAAAGAATTGATCGATGAAAAAAGATTTTTTCCAGCCGATTTTATTGCCGAAGGTGTAGATCAAACTCGAGGTTGGTTTTATACACAACATGCAATTGCTTCTATGGTTTTCGATTCCGTAGCATATAAAAACGTGGTTTCTAATGGTTTGGTACTAGACAAAACAGGTAAAAAAATGTCCAAACGGCTAGGAAACACCATAGAACCATTTAAAGCAATAGAAGATTATGGTATCGATGCTATTCGTTGGTATATGATTTCGAATGCCAACCCTTGGGACAATTTAAAATTTGATTTAGAAGGTGTAAATGAGGTAAAACGTAAATTTTTTGGTACACTTTACAATACCTATTCGTTCTTTTCATTATATGCAAACATCGATAATTTTGCTTACGCTGAAAAAGATATAGTTATTCAAGATAGACCAGAAATTGATCGATGGATTTTATCTGAATTAAACACTTTAATTAAAAAAGTAGCAGAAAATTACAACGATTACGAACCTACAAAAGCCGCAAGAGCAATCCAGAATTTTGTTGGAGAATATTTAAGTAATTGGTATGTACGATTGTGTAGAAGACGTTTTTGGAAAGGTTCGTACGAACAAGATAAAATATCTGCTTACCAAACTTTATATACGTGTATGCTTACAGTGACCAAATTGTCTGCTCCAATTGCTCCATTTTTTATGGATCGATTGTATAAAGATTTAATTAAAAATACTGCTTTTGAGAATTTTGAATCGGTACATTTATCTACCTATCCAAAGTATAATGTAAGTTTAATTGATACCGATTTAGAAAGAAGAATGCAAAAAGCACAGAAAATTTCTTCGATGGTATTGTCGCTACGTAAAAAAGAATCTATTAAAGTACGACAACCATTACAACGTATAATGATTCCAGTATTAGACAATAAAGAACGTGAAGATATTGTAGCAATTCAACATCTAATTATTGCAGAAGTTAATGTAAAAGAAATTGAATTGATTGACGATGCGTCGGATATTTTAGTAAAGAGTATCAAACCAAATTTTAAATTATCAGGACCTAGATTTGGCAAGGATATGCGTTTTGTAAGTCAAGAAGTAGGTAAATTTACAGCAAAAGAAATTCAAGAAATTGAAAAAAATGGAAGTATTGCCATTATGGTTAACGAAGAAATGGTATCTTTAAACCTTTCTGAAGTAGAAATAACATCTCAAGATATCGAAGGTTGGTTGGTTGCAAATCAAGATGCGTTAACGGTTGCTTTAGATATAAATATAAGCGACAAACTACGTAAAGAAGGAATTGCTAGAGAATTAGTAAATAGAATTCAGAACCTAAGAAAAGAATCCGATTTTGATATTATAGATAAAATCACTTTATTTGTACAAAAGGATGCTATTTTAGAAGAAGCAATTCATGAAAATGAAACGTACATAAAAACAGAAACTCTAACTAACAATCTAGTAATAAAAGATAAAATAGAGGATGGTATGGAAATTGTGTTTGACAATGTAAATACCAAAATAGTAATTCGTAAAACCCTTGACAATGATTGATAAAACAGAAAGATATTCCGATGTAGATTTAGCAGAATTTAAAAATATTATTTTAGAAAAAATAAAAAAAGCAGAAGAAAATTTAGTGCTATTAGAAAGTGCCTATAAAAATAATAGTAATAATGGTACCGAAGACACTTCGCCAACATTTAAACCTTTTGAGTCTGGTTCCGAAACCATGTCTAAAGATGCTAACATGAAATTAGCAATTCGTCAAGAACGATTTATTCGCGATTTAAAAAATGCACTAATTCGTATTGAAAACAAAACGTATGGCATTTGTAGAGCTACGGGTAAATTGATTCAAAAACAACGATTGCGATTAGTACCTCATGCCACATTAAGTATTGAAGCAAAGAAAAAACAAATAGAATAATTTACTACTAAAATCTAACAAAAAGTTTCTCTTTAAAGTGATGCCTTTTGCTTATTAAAACATCTAATTTCTTACCTTTGCTTTATGCTTTTTAAAGATATTATTGGCTTAGAAAATATTAAAAAACACTTAATTGATACTGCAAATCAAGGTAGAATACCTCATGCGCAATTATTTGTTGGCAAGGAAGGTAGCGGTACACTTGCTACTGCAATTGCTTATGCGCAATATATTTTATGTAAAAATACGAATGGCGAAAATAACGGTAATAAGGATGCTTGTAATTTAAAATGTAACAAGTTATCACATCCAGATTTGCATTTTACGTTTCCAGTAACCACAACTAATAAAATAAAGAGAAATCCTGTAAGTAATTTATTTTTAACCGAATGGAGAGAGTTTGTACTACAAAATCCGTATGCAAATTCATTAGAATGGATGCAATTTTTAGGTGTTGAAAAAAAACAAGGTATTATTGGTAAAGACGAAGCCTTAGAAATTACGAAAAAATTAAGTTTAAAGTCTTTTGAAGGTGGCTACAAAATATTAATTATTTGGTTGGCAGAAAAAATGAATATTGCTGCCGCAAATAAGTTGTTAAAACTAATTGAAGAACCTCCCAAAAAAACGCTTATTATTTTAATTACCGAAAATGAAGAGCAAATAATACAAACCATATTATCGCGATGTCAAGTATTGTATTTTCCTAAAGTTAGTGAAGAAAACATCACAAAAACATTAGTAGAACGTAAAAATATTGATAAAAATTTAGCCGTTAAAATTGCACATCAAGCAAATGGAGATTGGAACAAAGCTTTGCATTTGGTAAAACATGACTCAAGCGATAATTTATTTGAAACTTGGTTTATTATATGGATAAGAGCTGCTTTTAGAGCTCGTGGCAACGCTTCGGTTATTGAAGAATTAATTAACTGGAGTACTGAAATTTCTAAAACTGGTAGAGAAACTCAAAAACAATTTTTACAATATTGTTTGCATTTTTTTAGACAAGCTTTATTGTTAAATTACAAAGCAGAAAAATTAGTTTATTTAGAGACAAAAACTTCTAAATTTAATTTAAAAAACTTTGCTCCTTTTATTCATAGTAAAAATATTGTTCCCATTAACGAAACGCTAAACGAAGCTATTTACCATATTGAACGGAATGGTAATGCTAAAATAATTTTATTAGATATCTCTATTAAATTAACTAGATTATTACATACGAAAGAAAATTAATTTCAAAAATTATTTAATTATACCTATTTAATTTTTAGCTTATTTTGATGTCAACTTGGTATAATTCCTAACTGAAATGCTTTTTTTGTTAAACCTGCAATATTAGCAACTTCTAATTTAAAAAATATATTCTTGCGATGTGTCATTACAGTATGTTTGCTAATAAACAATTTTTTGGCTATTTCGCCTGTATTTAATTCTTTAATAATAAGTCGTATAATTTCTTTCTCTCTTATTGTTAATAAAACTTTACTGTCGTATAAATTTATATTTTCTTCTTTATTTTCGAGTATTTTTAGATACTTTCTATCATTTTCAACCACTTCATTAATAGCAAAAATTAGCTCTTTTTCGCTAGTTTCTTTTAACAAATAAGCATCAATATCTTTATACGATTGTATGTTAGCAAACATACTAAGTACCATTATTTTTATGGTTGGATACTTCTCTTTTAAGATCGAAATAAACTCGATTCCACTCATTTCTGGCATAGAAATATCCGAAATAACCAAATCTGGCTGCGTCTTGTTAATTATTTTTAATGCTTTTTTAATATCTGTTGTAGCTTCCATTACTTTTATATCATCGTATTTTGATAATAAAGCAACCAAACCATCTAAAAATAGTTGATGGTCGTCTACAATTATAATTTTTTTAATCATGAATTGGTATGTTGATATTTAATGTTGTCCCTTTTTGTAGTTTACTATCAATATACAAACTTCCATCAATACTTTGTAATCTTTCTTTAATATTTTGTAAACCGATACCTTTTGGTTTATTTTTTATATTAAATCCAACTCCATTATCTTCTATTAATATATTCACTTCTACATTAGAATACAATAAAGAAATTGAAACATAAGTAGCATTTGCATGTTTAATAATATTCTGTATCGCTTCTTGAATAATTCGATACATATTTAATTTATAATGCTTTGGAAGTAAATTTATTTTTTCTTTAGGAAATATCGAAATTTCAATCTTTGTTTTTGTGGTTTCAAATGCTCGAGATATTAACTGATGTATTAAGGTATCAAAATCATTATCTTGTAAAAATTTTCCACTTAAATCGTGTGAAATATTTCGCAAATTTTTTATTGAAGACGATAAGTATACATCAATATCTTCTTTCTTTTCTATAAAATTATTAATCGTTACTGCTTGTAACATCGATTTTATTCCCGAAAGTTGCCCTCCTAAACCATCGTGTAATTCTTTTGATAATCTGTTGCGTTCTTTTTCTTGCCCTTCAATAAGGCTTAATGCTTTTTTAGTCTTAATTTCTTGTAAGAAAAATTCGTGTTCTTTCTCTCGTAATCTTTTTTGGTTTTTAATTCTATTTCTTAATAAATAGGTTAAAAATAACAAAAATAATAAAATTACTATAGAAACTAATATGATGTATTTTCTCTTTGTTTCTTCAATCTCTTTCTGTTTGGTTAGTAAGGTTATTCTGTTATCTTTCTCTGCTACTTCAAATTTAGTTTTCATGGAATTATAATCCTTGCTTTTATCCTGAGAATATATACTGTCATTTAAATCATGGTGTTTTTTTAAAAAAAAAAATGCTTTTTTATAATTACCCAAGTCTTCATAAAAACCGGACAATTGTTTATATACTTGAATTCGTAGATTAATTTCTTGTTTAGGAAAATTAGAATCCAAAACTAATTGGTAATAATTTTCTGCTTTATCTGATTTATGCTTTAATTGATAATACTTACCAAGAAAAAAATTTATATAGTATAATGACTTAGTACCTTTTAATTCTTTTGCAATTTCTTCTGCTTTTATTAGATTTTTATATGCATCTTCATAATAATCTGAATCCTCTAAATAAGTAATTCCTAAATTTACATATGATCTTAGTTCTTTTCGTTTAGAAAATTTCTTTTTTGCAATTTTTAAAGATTTTTGATGGTAATAAATTGCACTATCTCTATTAACATTACTATAAAATGAGCCAAAATTATTATATACGGTACATAAATTTCTATCCACTTTCTTGCCTATAGAAATAGATTTATGATAAGATTTTATAGCACTAATGGTATCGTCTTCTTTTACATATAACCTAGCTATATTACTATAAATCTTAGATATTAATAAATCACTTTTTATTTGCTTCGAAAAATCGAGAGCTTTCCTATAATAATATAATGCAGAGTCACTTTTTTTCTGGTAGAAATTAAACCCTTGATTCATATATATATTTGCTAACTTCTCTTTATTATTGTTTTTTTCTGCTATTACAGCTGCTCTGTGTAAATATTTTTTAGATAAAGAATAATTGTTTTTTTTCTTTTTATAAATCTGTCCTAGTGTAAAATTTGCCTCTAAAAGTATTCTCTCATTTTTGGTGTTTTTTAGAGAGTTTTTAAGATAAACAATAGAAGAATCTACCTCTTTTATCGTTTCTATTTCTTGCAAAAAAGTTTCAAGCTCTATATTTTCTTGAGAAAATACATGCTGAATTTGAATTAGTAAAAGTAAAAAAAAGATATATTTCATCATTTTTAAAGACATTTCTTACAAAAATACCATATTTATGGTATCTATTTATATAAAGTATTTTTTAATATTTGTTACTATGACTAAAACTACTATAAAAATTTTATTTTTTCTACTTTTGCTAATTCCTTTTTTTGGAAAAGCACAAGTTTCATCTACTCGAGCAGCACAAATTGTAATTAATAGCGATCGTATAAATGCTGCATATTCACTCCCAAAGTCTATTGTTATTTTTACAACAAAAAACCATATCGTCTTAAACGGTAATTTTGTTTGTAGATTTCGTAATCCTTCCGATTTATTTATAAGTATTAAACCTAGTGAAAAACTTTCAATAAGGATATTACCTACATTAATGAAAGCTAAAAGTACTAGTATTGGTTTTGAGGAAGATGACGACGATACGCATAATAGTAGCACTATAAGTAGAATAACTGTATCGCCTAATCCCACAAAAACCAAAACAACAATCAATACTTTAGAAAATATCTCTAAAATAGAAGTTTTTGATTCTTATGGTTTTTTACAACTAACCACAAATAATAATACCATTGATTTATCAAACCATAAAAATGGAATTTATATCGTGAAAATACATTTAAAAAATTCTAAAGTTGTGACCAAAACAATCGTAAAACAATAACAAATTCCTTGTTATATTAATACTAACCCCTTAATACCAATGACTCATGAAGAAATTAATACTATTACTCGTAATGCTTAGTTTATTATTTGAAACGCAAGCACAAAATACATTTACAATGTCCGAAAAAAGTGGGAAACGTAAAACTGTGAAATACGGAATTAGCAATACTTTTACAATAGCGAATAACATTAGTATCGGTCTTGAAGAAGATGATGATGATACTCTCGAAGGAATTATTTTCTTTACAACAACTACTGGTATTGAAAATAATCTTACTAACAGTAGTATCGATGATGACTTTAATACAACAACAAAAGTATTTAAAATTGAAATTTATGATGACCATGGATTCTTACAACGCACTATTCGAAACAGTAATACCATTAATTTATTAAACCATAAAAATGGAATTTACATCCTAAAAATTTACTTTAAAAATTCTAAAATAATAACCAAAACGATTATAAAACAATAACTTATGAAACAATTAACCTTAGTACTCGCAATATTTAGTATTTCATTTGGAATGCAGGCTCAAAACATGTTTCAAACAAATGGTAAAGTAGGAATAGGAAGTTCTAATCCAGATAAAAAACTAACCGTTAAAGGAACTGTACACTGCGAAGAAGTACTCGTTGACTTAAATGTACCTGCCGATTATGTATTTGAAAAATACTATACTGGTAAATCTGCTTTAAAAGAGAATTATACAATGCCAACCTTAGATGAAGTAGAAGCGTATACAAAAAAGAACAACCATCTACCAGAAATGCCTTCTGCTAGAGAAATACAAAAAAACGGGTTACACTTAAAAGAAATGACTAACTTATTACTTCAAAAAATAGAAGAACTAACACTTTATACTATCGAACAAGAAAAACGTATTAGAGTTTTAGAGTCTAAATTGACTAAGAAATAATATTTTAATTTTAGGTAAGTAAAGCTGTTCTAAGAAGTATGTTTTTTTTCTCAATGGAGTGTCGTTGAGACGGTAGTTTAGATTTCTGTTTTGTTGGTACGATACTATTTTCGTAAAGCAATGCTTCTTAAACAGCTTTTTTAATATGAACCATATAGGTTATGACTTAAACGTATCTAAATTAGCACTCAAACTAGTAAAAATTACATCAAAAGTTTGTTGTTTAAGTTCGTTTCTATCTTCTAAAGTTAGCTTATCTGTACTTATAAACTTATGGATTTTAACGCGTAATTTACCAGGACTTCCACTAAAAAAGAGATACGAAAAACGTTTTTTACAATCGTAAAAAGAAATAGGCACTATAGGTATTTTATGCTCAATTGCCAAACGAAATGCTCCGCTTTTAAATTCATCTAAAATAATACGTTGATCATCTGGCACTTTTCCTTCAGGGAAAATACAAACACTACTGCCATTTTTTAATTTTCTATCTGCATCTTCAAAAGCTTGTCTGGCACTTTTTCGGCTACTACGATCTACTAAAATACTTGTCTTTCTAAAAACATATCCAAATACAGGTATCTTTTTTAACTCTTTTTTCCCTACAAATACAAATGGATTTTTAGTAATTGCTAACATCAACATAATATCAATCATCGAAGTATGGTTTGGACAAAACAAATAACTCTTTTTTGTATCGATTTCTTCTTCGTAAATTACTTCTGGTTTAAAACCCATTACAAATAAAATCGTTCTAGCCCAAACATTTGCTATTTTAAAAAATACAGCATACCATTTTTCTTTAGAAATTACTATAAACAATACAGGAGCAATTGCAAGAATACTAAAGAATATCCATGCATAAAACCAAACCCTCCAAAAAAGGATAAAAATATTTTTAAAAATTTTCATATATACATATAAGCCCCAAAAGTAATAAAAAAACTTTGGTCTTTAGGCTTTGATTCTATTAGGTTTTTATATTTTTGTTTTCTTATATACGAATTGTATCGTATTTATAACATTATATTTTAAATTATTAAACAAGCAATATGTCCCGAATATTAACAGGAATTCAAAGTACAGGCACACCACACTTAGGTAATCTTCTTGGAGCAATTATTCCTGCAATTGAAATGAGTAAAGATTCTAAAAATGAATCTTTTTTATTTATTGCAGACATGCATTCGCTCACACAAATAAAAGATGGCAAAACTTTAAAAGAAAATACATATAGTACTGCAGCAACATGGCTAGCTTTTGGATTAGATGTAAATCGAACTGTTTTTTATAGACAAAGCGACATACCACAAGTTACCGAATTATCTTGGTATTTAAGTTGCTTTTTTCCATACAACCGTTTAACATTGGCTCATAGTTTTAAAGATAAATCGGATAGATTAGAAGATGTAAATGCTGGTTTATTTATGTATCCAATGTTAATGGCTGCCGATATACTATTGTATGATGCTAATGTTGTTCCTGTTGGAAAAGATCAATTACAGCATTTAGAAATGACTCGTGACGTAGCTTCTAGATTTCATGCAAAACTTGGAGATACTTTTGTATTACCACAGGCGAAAATTTATGAAAATACCATGCTCGTTCCTGGTACGGATGGCGAAAAAATGAGTAAATCTAAAGGTAATATTATCGATATTTTCTTAGATGATAAAAAATTACGCAAACAAATTATGAAGATCAAAACAGATTCTACACCAATGGAAGCCCCTAAGAATCCAGATACTTGTAATCTATTTGCTTTATATAAATTATTGGCATCAGAAGCTCAAATAGCAACCATGAAAAACAATTATATAAATGGTAATTATGGCTATGGTCATGCCAAACAAGCTTTTTTTGAACTTGTTATTGAAAAATTTTCTAAAGAACGTGAATTATATCTCTATTATATGAACAATTTATCTGAAATTGACAAACTTCTAAATATTGGTGCTCAAAAAGCTCAAAAAGTTGCGAATACTGTTTTAACAAGAGTTCGTGAAAAAGTTGGATATTAATTGTTTTAATTAATGACTAATTTTACACAAAGAACGTAACAATAGCTATTATACGGATGAATCTATATAGTTTATTTTGAGACCAACTCGGCATAATACCAATTTAATTTCAAAATGCACTAAATAGATTTGAACTATTTTTATGTTTTACAATCTTTTACTAAAAATAATTTAAAACGTTTTCCATAAAAAAAGAGACTATTTTTTCAATAATCTCTTTCTCTATAAATCTATTATAAATCTATTTAGTTTAGACTAGTCTAATGCAGGAATACGTAATACTTGACCCACATAAATTTTATCTGGATGTGATAACATTGGTTTGTTTGCTTCAAATATAACTGGATATTTCATTGCATTTCCATAATATTTTTTAGCTATTTTACCTAAAGTATCTCCACTTACAACAGCATGAAACTGTGCTGGAGCTTCTTCCTCAACAGCAGTAGTCATTCTGTCATCTACACTTGCAATACCTTCTGTATTACCTACAACTAATATAACTTTTTCGCGTGTTGCTTGATCTGCAGCTTCTCCGTATACCATTGCAGTATCTCCATCTACTTCGATGTCTAAATCAGCAACTTCAAAACCTAATGCATTAACAGCATCTGCTAATTTTGTCGCTTTTTCAGCGGCAGCTTCTGCTGCTTCTTCTTCTGTTGTTTTCCCAATTCCGAATACTTTTGCTCCGGCGTTTTTAATAAAAGAGAATAATCCCATAATTTAATTTTTTTTATTGATTAATATTTTAATTATTTGCTGTAAATATACGTCTTTTTATTGAAGTAAATTCACACAATCTTTCTTTAGCAATAAGCATTCCAAAAAATCAAAAATTGTATATTTGTCCTAAATATTTTTTTATGATAGTACATCAGCTAAACAAAACCAACTCTATTTTAAATAAATTCATTGCCGAAATTAGAGATGAAATAATTCAGAAAGACTCTATGCGTTTTAGGAGAAATATTGAACGTATGGGAGAAATTTTAGCTTATGAATTAAGTAAGGAGTTATCCTATAAACAAAAAGTAGTAACAACTCCTCTTGGAAAAAAAAGTGTGCCATTAATAAATGAAAAAATTGTTTTATGCTCTATCCTTAGAGCTGGATTACCTCTACACCAAGGAATTTTAAATTATTTTGACAAAGCAGAAAATGCATATATATCTGCATACAGACACCATCCAAATAACGATTCCGAATTTGAAATTGTAGTCGAATATTTTGCATCGCCTTCGCTAGAAGACAAAACGTTAATTTTAATAGATCCTATGCTCGCTACTGGAAATTCGTTAGTGGCAGTTAATGATGCTTTAAAAAAACATGGTACACCAAAAGAAATTCATATTGTATGTGTAATTGGTGCAACAGAAGGAATTGAATTCATTAAAAATAGGTTTCCTAAAAACACACATTTATGGATTGCTGCTATTGATGACACACTAAATGACAAAGGATATATAATTCCTGGTCTTGGAGATGCAGGAGATTTAGCATTTGGTAAAAAATTATAAAAATTTTGTTCCAATAATTAATCCGATAAATAGGTATACGATTATCTCTTTAATCCATTTTTTACGAATTAAAGTCATGTAATTTGCGAAAAATAAACTTAATGGAAAAAAAATAAAAACCCATGCATTGCCATTTTTGTCATTATCTAATAGTATAATTAATAAACCTATTATACCTTGAAAAAGATGCAAAATCCATGAGGACTTAAATGCAACTTTTTCTTGTCCAAGTCTTGCAGAAACGTAAAACAAGGAAACGAATCCAAAAATACTAATAAAGATAATTGGTACTAAAAATTTATTTGTACTATAAACGCCTAAATTTAGATTTATTTTTAGCTGTACTAATTTTGTAAAAACAGATACTTCTTCTATATAAAAAAAATAAGAAAAGAAAAGAAAAATCGGTACAATACATCCCAAAATTGGAATGAAAACATAACGCCAATTTACTTTATTAAATACAAAAATTGCAATAATATTTAAGAACATAAATAATACAGATAACGGATAAAAAATTGTTGCAATACCGATCCAAAAACCGCTATCAAACAATTTTTGCTTTGGAAGAATTTCGGTACGTAAACTATATATTTTCCTAAAGGATAACAATAAAAAAAAATGGGCGACTATTATTTTATTTGTAATAAATAATGTGG
>Ga0256840_1002765_pt1 | contig 15068 bp, 16 predicted proteins | sample 355202metaG_FD_185969 | JGI IMG/M metagenome (GOLD analysis project Ga0256840, IMG submission 185969) | Hydrothermal vent microbial communities from Mid Atlantic Ridge, Atlantic Ocean - 355-202 | ecosystem: Environmental > Aquatic > Marine > Hydrothermal vents | place: Atlantic Ocean: Mid...
GGATACTGGGTTTAGGACTTTTGGTTTCTGCATTGGTAGGCGTGGCTGCTTTTGAAGTGGTGAGTCCTATAACCATCATGCAAAGAGGGCTTGTCTTTGGTTTTGGTATGGGTGGGGCAGTGGTGATAGCCATCTTTTTATTTGACCTTTTTGGGGTTAAAAATGGATGGTGTGGTCACTTATGCCCTTTAGGTGCGGCATATGCTGTCATAGGCAGTAAAAGTCTAGTAAGGGTGAAGCATAACCATGAAGCATGTACTGCGTGTATGGATTGTAAAGTTGTGTGTCCTGAAAATCAGGTTTTACATATGATAGACAAAGAGAGCATCGCCGTAACAGACGGTGAGTGTACCAACTGTGGTAGATGTGTGGATGTGTGCAATGATGATGCATTGGCATTTGGGATTCGCTCATTTCTCAATACATCAAAAAACGAAGCATTTGTTAAATAAAAATAATAGGAGGAAGAATAGGATGAAAAGGATAGTGAAAACGGTAGTACTAGGTGCATTTTTAGCAACATCAAGTGTGTATGGTGTGAGTGTTACAGGATGTACAGGCTGTCATGGTCAGCATTTTGAAAAAGCGGCTATGGGTAAGTCTAAGGTGGTAAAAGACATGTCACTTAAAGAGATAGTGGTAGCTCTAAAAGGCTACAAAGCAGGTACATATGGTGACACGATGAAGCAGATGATGGTAGCTCAAGTTAAAAATCTTAGCGAATCAGATCTTGAAGCAATCTCTTTACTTATAAAAACAGGAAGTGGTTCTCAAACGGAACATGCCACGGACTTTGCAGCAGCTGCAGCAGTGGCAAAAGCAGGGGGTCAATACACCAACCTAAATGAAGATGCATCTGATGCCATGCGTATAGAACAAGAAGACCTAGGGAACCGAAACTCAGTTTCAGAACGTGCGATGGGTCTTAGAAAAACAGACCTCTATAGTGAGTCAACAACCACAGGTGTTAAAACGGATTATAGTAGACCCTCCCCTGGGTCATCTACACGGTTTGAACGAGCGTTTAAAGATGCACCACCGATGATACCGCATTCGGTAGAAGGGTTACTGCCTATTACGAAAATGAACAACCAGTGTCTTGGCTGTCATATGCCAGAAGTGGTTCCTTCTGTGGGGTCTACACCTATCCCTAAGACACACTTTACAAACTACCGACCTACGACTGTATTAAAAGATGGTAAAGTGATGAAAGAAGGTAGAATCATAGGGTGGGATTTACCAAATACTGCTGATCTTAAACTAGCAAAAGCCAAAAAAAGTGATACACTTTATCAAGGGCGTTTTAACTGTACGCAGTGCCATGCACCACAGTCAAAAACGAAAACAGATGTGGCAAATACATTTAGACCAGACTTTGGTGATGATAGTCAAAAAGCACATTCATCACTCTTAGATACTATGAATGAAGGGGTTGAATAGCGTGGCATCACGAAGAGATTTTTTAACAGCATTTACTAAACCTTTACAGACAAATAAGGAGGACTCAACTTTGGTAGTGAGACCTCCTTATGGCTTAGATACGTCTGTTTTTCTCAGGGAGTGTATCACATGTTTGAGCAAGTGGTGTGTGGCTTCCTGTGATGAGCAGATTATTTTTATACAAGAAGATGGTACGCCTGCTTTGGACTTTACAAAAAGTGGCTGTACCTTTTGTGAAGCCTGTGCAGAAGCGTGTGAGCCAGATGTATTGGGTTTGGAAAACAGACATACTTCAGAACAGCTCAATGCAACATTTCGCATCTCCACAGAAGGCTGTGTGGCACACAATGGCGTGATATGTTTTTCATGTAAAGAGCCTTGCATAGATGATGCTATACTGTTTAATGGGATGTTCAATCCTGTCATAGACACAGATAAATGTACAGGATGTGGGTTCTGTGTAGGGCGTTGTCCCACACAGGCTATAGACTTTACGGTTATAGAATTATAAGGGCAAGCACAAGAGATTGCCCCTAGGGGAGATAAATAATGCATTTAAAACAAACCTATCCAAAGATTTTTAGCAGCTTAGAGGATGATATAGATGAAGTACGCTATCTGGTCGTTGTAGATGAAAACTTTGATGATGAAGACTCTGATGAGTTTGATGCCATTGACCCTGAAGATTATAACTATTTGGTCTACATCACTGAACGTTTACAAACACTGCTTGCTGAGGGTGGTATGGTAGCGTTAGTAAAACAGTTAGAATCACATCCTAGCGTAGATTTGTTTTATCTCTCAGAGATAGATTTGTATGGGATACAAACAGTGATGACTCAAGAGCAGATAGAACAAATGCTTTTACAGCATGTAGAGGAACTGTTGTCATGAAATATGTGTTAAGTCTCTTTCTTTTTAGCTCGTTACTGTTTCCTTTGTCTGTAGTCAAACCTACGGGGGAGATAAAGACAAAGGGTATCGTCAAAGACATGGTATTAAATGATAGTATGTTAGTCATAGGTACAGATAGTGGTTTGTTACAAGTGTATGACACAAGAGGTAAAAAGTTTGTCAAAGAAATACAACTAGAAAACATCAAAGATTTTATGGGTGATGAGATACCTACACGGGTATTTTCAGTCGATAAACATAAGCAGAAGTATGTGCTTTTAAGTGACAGTGGAAAAGGTGGCTACACAAACATGTGGCTACATGAAAACAACCAAACTACAGCACTACTAACTGCCAATGACAGACTAAGCACGATAAAAGTCAGGTTTATAGACAGCACACATGTCCTACTAGGTCTTTTAGGCAATGAAGCAGTGCTGTTTGACATCGTAAAGAAAAAAGAAGTGTATAGGGTACAACTAAGCGAATCTAAATTTTCTGATTTTGCTTTAAATGAAGAGAAGAACCAAGCGGTGTTTGCGTGTGAGAGTGGTGTGCTTAATGTCATAGATACCAAAACAGGAAAAATACTTAAAGTACTTCAAGGACAAAATGTAGACAATGTCTATAAAGTAGACTTTAAAACAGGCTTTGTGTCAGCAGCAGGACAAGACAGACGAGGAGCTTTATATGAGGTAAATTATGAAAAGGGTACGTATATCCAAGGAGATTTTCTCATCTATGCTACAGCATTGAGTCCATTGGCATTAAGAGTGGCTTTTGCAATGGATGAAGAAAATAATATCTCTATTTATGATGTCATTACCAAGTCTAAAATAGCCATCCTTAAAGGGCAAAAGAGTACACTAAATACTATACTCTTTCAAGATGACAAGAGACTGTTTAGCTCTAGTGATGATGACACTATTTTAGTATGGAAACTAAATAAATAAGGAGAATGAAATGAATATATCAAGCATAGTAGTACAAGTATTACCCAAGCATTATGATGAAGTACAAACATCTTTAGAAGAAAGTGGGGTCTGTGACTACCACTTTGGAGACAAAGAAAAAGGAAAAATGATAGTGACCATAGAAGGGGAAGGTGTAGAAGAAGAGATAAAAAAACTTGTACACATCCAAAAAACACCCCATGTGATAACAGCAGACATGATGCAAACCTACCAAGAAGAACTTGAAGGTGCCATCAAAGAGCTAGAAGATGCAGATGTCGTACCAGATATGCTTAACATGGACTCAGTAGATGTGCGGGACATCATCTACAATGGTGACTTGAAAAAGAAAGATTTTCAAGGTGGTGTGTAGATGGTGATTATAGAATCAACCATAAAGTCAAACCCCATGGGACGTTGGTACATAGAACTAAGTGACACCACAAAAGAAGAGAGTCTAGAAATGTGCATAGACATCAATGACTATGCCAAAAAAATAGAGATGATGGGTGCAGAGTATGGTGGTGAGGTTGAGGTAGCATGGTCAAGTGATGACAACGTGACAGAAGTACAAATAAACGAAGTACGTATGCAGATGATGGTGTATGAAACAGAAATTGAGTCTCAGAAACATAAACAAATGGATGGGTAATATATTTTTCTTATCTTTCCTATAATTTTAAGTTATTACTAATATAACTTTATGTATCATTCCAAAATCAAAAAAATAAGGGATACAACAATGAAAAAAATTATAACAACTTCTGTAGCGGTAGCTGCATTATTAACGAGCATTCACGCTGAGACAGTTCCAAGTATGGACATGAACAAGATGGCTGACACTGCAACAAAAATGGCACCTAAAAGTGTTACTGCTCCTGCTTCTGAATTAAATGGTGTGATAACAGATATTAAAGACGCAATGATTAGCATGAGTAAAGATGCTAAAGACACACTTGTGGGTCTTAAAGACGGTGCATTAGAAACAAGTAAAAGTGCTGAAAGAACTGTTACATCTGTAAGTACAGATGCTAAAGACACGTCACTTAAAGTTTCTGATGACCTTAAAACTGTAGAAGTAGCAACTTCAAAAGACTCTAGAGACACAGTAGTATCTGTATCTACAGATAGCAAAGATGTTATGGCAAACACAACAAAAGACCTTAAAGATTCTGCTACTATCGCTTCTAAAGATGTGAAAGACACTGCATTGGCTGTTTCTTCAGATGCAACTGCAACTGCTAAAACAGTTTCAAATGATTCTGCTGCTTCAGTAAAAAAATTGGCAACAGATGCAAATGCAACTGCAAGTGTAGTATCTTCAGACACTGCAAGTTCAGTCAAAACAGTTTCTAACGAATCTGCAAGCTCAGTAAAAACAGTTTCAGCTGATACAGCTGACTCTGTAAAAACTGTAACAACAAATGTGAACGACTCAGTCAAAACAGCATCGAACGACACAAGAGCATCAGTAGCATCTGTAAATGACAATGCATCAGCATCAGTTAAAACAGCATCTACAGAAGCTTCTGCATCTGTTAGCACTGTATCTACAAATACTAACGACTCTGTAAAAACGATTAACAAATAGTAGTAGCAAACAAACAACTCCACTTCGGGGTTGTTTTCTTTTTCTAAACTTTTCGCACATTCACGTCACTTTCTTTACACACTTCATAAAATACATATTTTCATTTTGTTATAATCTAGGTAACTTTAACTACAAGGGTATACATGTTTGGGATATTTGATAACGATGCACAAGTTGCAGAAGCTAAAATCTGTTTTGGTTCAAAAGAAGAAAGTAGAGAAAAAGTACAAGAACGTAAAAGTCCTTATGATGGAAAAGTAGTAAGTACTGCTCCCCTGTGTGATGAGGAAGATGCTATTTGTGCCTTAAAAGTAGCAGAACTTGCAAGCAAAGAAGCTAGAAAATCTACCCTATCTCAGCGTATTTTATGGCTTGAAGATGTAGCCAAACGTTTACATGAAGAAAAAGAATCTTTTGCCATCATGTTAGCGCGTGAAGTAGCAAAACCTATAGCTTTTGCACGCATAGAAGTAGAACGTTGTGTGGAGACAGTACGTTTGACGGCGATGGAACTTGCAAATCTACATGGAGAAACCATCCCTACGGACATCATGCCAAGTGGCAAAAAGACCTTGGCATATTATAGGCGAGAGCCTGTAGGCGTGGTGGCGTGTATCACACCTTTTAACTTTCCTCTTAACCTTGTGGCACATAAAATTGCACCTGCATTGGGTGCAGGAAATGCAGTCGTACTAAAACCTACACCTGAGGCTCCTATGGTGGCATATATGTTTGCTAAGCTTTTTATCGACTCTGAGTACGCGGTACAAGATGCCTTGTCTGTAGTCTATGGAGATGCTGAAGTAGGTTCAGCTCTCGTGACGTCTGACATCCCTAGGGTTATCTCTTTTACAGGCTCTGTACCTGTGGGAAACATCATCACCAAGCAAGCAGGCATCAAAAAAGTTAGCCTTGAACTTGGCGGTAATGCTGCAACATACATTGACAAAAGTGCGGATTTAAATTTGGCTGCAAAACGTTGTGCCTTTGGTGCTTTCTATAACTCAGGGCAAGTTTGCATTTCTTTACAACGTATCTATGTGAACGAAGAAGTATATGAGACTTTTTCTGAGTTTATAGCACAAGAAACCTCTTTACTCAAAGTAGGTTCACCTTATGATGAAGATACTTTTATGGGTCCACTCATAGATGATGAGTCAAAATATAGAGCCAAAAGATGGATAGCCTCTGCACAAAATGAAGGTGCAAGAATCGTTGCAGGAGGTAAAGAGAAAAATGGTATCTTTGCACCTACGGTGATGGCAGATGTGACAGATGAAATGAAAATTATTTGTGAAGAAGTGTTTGCCCCTATTGTGAGTCTTGTCTCAGTTCCTTCTTATAAAGTAGCAATCGAGAAAATGAATGACTCGCCTTATGGATTGCAGTTTTCCATTTTTACGAACGATTTACGTATGACCCAAGCCTTTATAGAAGATGCCGAGACGGGAGGGGTAGTGATAAATGACATACCTACGCTTCGCTTTGATGTGCAACCTTATGGTGGTTCAAAACTTTCAGGTGTAGGACGTGAAGGACCTAAATGGGCACTCGAAGAGTTTACTGAAGTAAAGTCAGTTGTCATCTGTTAATTAGTCATTTTTAGATACCTTTTGTTATAGTGTTGGCATTTATATTATGGAGTGAGTTATGGACTTTTTATTTCAAACAGGTTTTTTGGGAACACGTTCCCCATTATTTATGGACATTGTATCGGTGATTGTGGCACTTTTACCCTTTTTAATCTTTGGGGCTATTGGTCTTGCAAAAAATGGAAACTACCAAGCACATGAAAGTGTGCAAAAACTACTTTTTATTGTCACAGTGATAGTGGTGGCATTTTTTGAGTATGGTGTACGTGTTGCAGGTGGCTATAAACATCTCATGGAAGGCAGTTCTGTGGGACATAATTATTTTATCTATGTGCTTATTTTTCATATCATCATTGCTGTAGTGACACTGGTGCTGTGGGTGATGACATTGGTATCTGCTAAACGTTATAAAAAACAGCATACCCTTCCAGGTCTTTACTCAAGCACGCATAAAGTAGCTGGACAACGTACCTTTATAGGGATTATCTTAACCATGCTAACAGGTGGATGGGTGTACGCGTTACTCTTTATCTACTAGTGATTAACGATGAAAAAGGTTGCTATCTCTGCTTGTCTTTTAGGAAAAGAGTGTCGTTATGATGCCAAGCATAATCTTAACGATGCACTTTTGGCACGCTTAGAAGAGGTAGAACTTATCCCTTTTTGTCCTGAAGACGATGCCTTCGGCACCCCAAGACCTACGATGGATTTAGTACAGACCTCAAAAAGTATTTGTGCTTTGTCCAATGTCACAGGGGAAGACCTTTCTTCTCCTGTACAAAACTATGCAAAAAACTTTTTTAACACCCACCCTGACATTTCGCTTTTTATAGGTAAAGACAGAAGTCCTTCTTGTGGGGTATGCTCCGCAAAACTGTATGATGAAAATAAACAGTTACTCTCTACACAAGAAGCAGGACTCATGGCAAAAGTGGCACAAGAACGAAACATTGTATGTATAGATGCAGAAAAATATGCAAAAAAAGATGGAGAAATTTTATGAAATTATTGTGGATATTGGTACTAAGTACCTTTTGTTTCGGTGCAAATACACATTTAGAAGATGTCACTAAACAAGCCATAGTGAAGATATACACGACTTCACAGATACCGAACTACCAAGCACCATGGTCAAGTTCTATGCGAAGTAGTACAGGTTCAGGGGCTATTATAGAGGGCGGATACATTTTAACCAATGCCCATGTGGTAGCAAACCAAGCCTTTATAGAAGTCCAACGCTATGGTCAACGTAAGCGTTACATTGCAAAAGTATATGCGGTGTCACATCAAGCAGATTTGGCACTTTTAAAAGTAGAAGAGGATGCTTTTTTTAAAGGGGTGTCTCCACTTGGTTTTGGTACCTTGCCAGAAGTAGAACAAAAGATAGTCGTCTATGGCTACCCTATGGGAGGCTCAACACTTTCAGCGACCATAGGGGTAGTCTCACGGGTAGAACACCACACCTATGCACATAGCGGGGAGTCATTTTTAGCCGTACAGGTTGACGCTGCAGTAAACCCTGGAAACTCAGGAGGCCCAGCACTCTCCCACGGTAAGATAGTTGGTGTTGTCATGCAAGTCATTACGAAGTCTCAAAACATAGGCTATCTTGTACCCGTAAGTATGGTCAAGCATTTTATAGAAGACATGAAAGATAAAAAATATGATGGTTTTGCAGACATAGGCTTAGGTACACAAAAGCTTGAAAACCCAGCCATAAGACGTTACTATGGACTAGATGCAAATGTGTCAGGAAAACTCATAAACAAAGTGGTACACAACTCTTCTTTATCGGGATTAGTGAAAGAAGGTGACATCTTAACTGCCGTAGATGGTCACAACATAGAAGATGATGGTACGGTAGAGTTTAGAAAACATGAGTACAGTTATTTTCATTATTTCCTAGACCAGTACCAGATGGGTCAGAGTGTGATGTTTAACATCATACGAGACCAAAAACCTTTACAAGTAAAAGCCCTCCTAAAACATACAGCAGACGACATGTACTTGGTTAAAACCACACGCTATGACAAAATGCCAACGTATTTTGTCTACGGTGGGTACGTCTTTTCTCCACTCACACGAAACCTCATACTCTCTACCAACAAAAACCGCTTAAAACTTTCCTACCTTGCTTCAAAATGGCAAGAGTCAGACAAAAGCGAAGTGGTAGTGTTACTTAAAGTCTTAGCCTCAGATATGAGTAGAGGAGACAACGATTTTGGCATGTGGCCTATAAACAAAGTCAATGGACAAACCTTTAAGAACTTTAAAGAGTTTTATGAAAAGATAAATGCTGTCACAGATACCTATTTAGTATTAGAAGACAAAGAAGGTATAAAAGTTATTATAGATAGAGAAGAAGCACAAGAAAAGCAAAGTGGTATTCTTAAAAAGTATAATATTGAATATGATAAGTCCATTGATTTACGTTAAAAAACGAGCAATGGACTTTTTTGATGCTTAGTACGAGTAAGCAGTACTCCCATCCATAGGTAGAGTAGGTTTATCAAATAAAGTACCATAAGTGTCTTCACTACAATACCCTTTACTAGTAGAAACAAACAAACTGTTAGGGGCAATATCAAAGTCAAAGCTTGCTATCTGGTCTCGTGCTTTTTGAGTGAATGGTATGCCCATCATGTCAAAATAGTTTCTTAAGTCGAGTTCTGATGCATATGAGTAAGCGACAATGAGCCAATCATTGTCTCGTATGCTATTAATCTCAGCTAAGCTATAGGTAGAGAAGCCAACAGAAGCTTTTTTAGCTTCCCAATCTTTTTTCGCTCGAACCATTTCACGCTCTAAGATATGTACCCTTGCAAGTACATGCCAACCATTGGCAAGTTTACCTAGTTTTTGGGCGTGCATCATGGCTTCCATTTTAAGTAAATACTGTACACCTAGCCCTGCTTTATCCCAAAGGTTTGTTTTTAAATACGCTTTTACATCTGATTGCCCTACAGAACCTTGTATGGTTTGAAAAATACTCTTAAATGGTTGCCCACCACAGTCATTGTTTTTATCCTTTGTATTAGCAAAGTATCTTGACTTTGTATAAAGTGAGAAAGTATTGGTGGCTGCATGGTTAGGGAATCCTTCAAAACGTTTTTTCTGTAAACTATGCCCTAACTCATGAATGTCACCATGTCCAATAGGGTCAAATGCCCAGTAGGCATCATAAGGGTTACCTGAACATCCATAGCCACAAGTGGCTTGGTCAGCGTTCATGTGTTTCATTTGATCAATGGTTTCAACAGTCATTCCCTTACCTTCAGCCCAGTCAATAATTTCAGGAACCACATCAACTCCGTCACCTTTGAAGCCTGCAAGCACATGTGGGTAGTTAGAAGTATATTTTACAATACCTGCTGCTAAAGCTTCTGCAGTTCCCCATTTAGGGTCAGCAACTGATGCTAACATTTTGTTCAATTTAGAGTGAACTTCAAACCCTCCTGTTGCTACTTCTGCCCACTCATACTCATTGGCTTGTAACTTTTGTGCAAAAGAGTCGTTATCTGCTGTACTTGCCCAGTAAGCATGTTCTCCTACATTTGAGAAAGTTACATCTACAGGTAAATCATTTTTAGAAAATTCTAACTGTAAAGGTCCACCATAAGGAGAGGTAAACGTTATAGTTTCTCCAGATTTAATCTCAAAGTGAGGTGTTTGCAAATATTTTGGTCTATTATAGCCATACTTTTGGTACTGATGTGTTGCTCCTGAACGTAAAGTATTGATGAAAACTTTTACGGTTAAATTTGTATTATCATTACGTGTTACTTTAACTGTTTTACCAGGCAAAGCATAAGCTCCTACCGAACGGAAAGACTTTTTAGAGTTCAAACGCACGATTTTTGTAATAGGTGTAATATGTGAAAAGTCACTTCTTGAAAAGTTCCCCATATCTGGCTGAGCAGGATTTAATGTTCTGTAATTAAAAAGGGCATGGTCACTGTAGAAAGACTGCATAAATACTGTGTCATCTGTGGTAACTTTATCCATAGGATACTGTACATTTTTACGGAATTTATCTCCTATAAGTACCAATAACTTTTGTAAACGATACTCTTGGGTTGAAAAGATTTTCTTTTTATTTCTATCTAAGTTGATTAATATCTTTCGTACATTTGTAGCCCCATCTTGAAAACTATCTTTTAATCCCACAACTTCTTTACAGTTTTCACCATAGGTTTCATAAGCATTCCCATCTTTACATTTTGTCCAATCAAAATCATAGTCTTTTAAAAGGAAATGCATTAGCATCGTTTTTACCTTAGCAATATCATTGGGGATAGATGTCACATCATCTATAGGATTATACGCTTTTAGCGTTAACTTTTCCCAGTAATTATCCCCCCCTATAGCCCACGTCAAATACAGAAGAGAAAAGTGCTTTTCCTAAGGCTGTTTGATTCCCGTTATGATGAATATAAAGTACAGGAATACCATTTTTCATAGCTTCATTAACGGTATTAGCTATTGTTTGTGTATCATCACTTGCAGTAGCTATTTGCGAGATAATCAATAAATCAGGCGTATTATCTAAACAACCTTGTAGAGCTACACCATCACAGGCATCTGCTTGGTTGTATGAGACTTGACCTGCATAGTGTGTGTCTAGCCATGCTCTTGTTCGACTTTCATCCTTAAAGTAATAGCTTTCATCAAGATGAGTGATGACTATATTAAAGGGTGATTCTTTTAAATTGTCTCTTTTAGTTAACCATGATAAAGTGTTTTCTAACACTTTTTGCATGTCATTATTGGTGCTATTTCTAAATGGATTGGATCCAAAAACTACATATGGTGTGTTTTTATGGTTACCAATAATGGCTATTTCTTTACTGCGAATTGGTTTGTTGGCTACTGTTACTGCGTTGGTTAAGAGTAACGGTGTATTTTGTCCAAATGTTGAAGTTAAGAGTGATGCATCATGCGTAGGATTCCAAGAGATATTGGTTAAACTTAAACCATCATCTTTCACACTTCCATCAGTGTTAAAATTAAATATTTTTGCTTTTGCTTCTAACATTTTTGATGCATCTATCTCATCAATAGCTGCTTGAAGTAATTCTTTCTCACTGATATTTGTAACCGAACCAGAGCTTAAAGCCTCTTCTATAGCATTTTTAGAAGTAATGGAAATTACAACGGTACTAGTAGTACTATTGATTCCATCACTAATGGTTATGTGGACAGTTTGCTCACCCGATGTAAGTGTATTTTGTACTAGAAGATTCCCTGATTGGTCAATACTAAAAAGGTCATTGTCAATACTATATACCAAAGTATCACCCTGATAGTCTATACCATCAAAAGTTGTAACAACGGAACCAATAGAAGTATTTACAGATAAAAGATACGTACTTTCATGTTCAGTAAGTATAGGGGCTACAGGCATTTCACCATAGACTTCTAACTTTCTTAAATGCAAGTGTCTATCATCTTGGCTACGCACATCACCTTTGATTAATACATACGTACCAGACACAGGAGTATCGAAGGTAATCATTTGCTCACTATTACTCGATGCAAGTGTTTTAATAAAATCATTTTCATCTACGGTTCCTGTATAAGGTGTATTTGAAATATACATTTTGCTATTCTGAAATCTAGAAGCTGGAGTTTTATTTTGAAATACAATTTTGGAAATTTTAGTGGGACTTGGTAGTTCTATTTGAAGCCAATTGTTACCTTTGGCTCCTCCACTTGTATGGTTCCAGGTATCATCATTATTATCTATGGCTAAACTCGGATCTTTGTAGTAATTGTAAGTAATTTCAGTACCTTGTGTAGCTTTTCCAAATGTATGGGAGATGTCTATGGCAGGGTTTACTTTTATGTTAAAAGAAGCTAAATTTACCGTATATGTACCATCAGATACTGAAATGATTATATTAGGGGAATCTCTCTTATCACTTGAACTAGGACTACCTTGCAATAAACCTGTTGTAGTGTTAAAATCTGCCCATGATGGTTCGTTTTGTATGCTGTAGACCAATGGACGCTTATAAGGGTTGACTACCTGTGGTTTAAATTGGTAACTATCATAGACATTGCTCGAAAGTCTTGGGCTACCTACGATACTTATTTTCTTGTCTTCACTCAAAATAAAGTTTGTTAGTATTCCCAAAAAAGCATGTAATTGCGTGTCTGTGAGATTGTGTTCGCTGGATGTATTTGCAGATAAATTGCTTGTTGTGCATAATACTAAAAATAGTATGATGTTCTTGAATATTGTTTTGATGTAGTTAACCATAGTATTAAAGCCCTGTCGATATAAAGTATAAGAGACTAACATAAAAATGTCAAAAATATTTCAATCTAGGTTTTTTGTGTTAGGGATTTGGATGCGTTATGTGTATCATTTTAATATGTGGCAGTTACTCATACTTTTTAAACTGTTCCAGCCACACTTTATCTTCGTCACTGAGTGTCCCTACACGTTCAAGTAGTTTGGCTTTTGTGTTGATGAGATCTTCTATTTCTAGGTAGGCTAAAAGTGCAGGATTGATGGTAGGTTCTTCCCTACCATAAGCGATGAGTTTTTCTATATCAGCAAGTAATTTTTCTTTGGAGGGTTCATTTTCATTATTCATTCTGATATACTATCAGAAAAATTGTTTAAGGATAGTAAATGTTAGAAGTAGGTGATGCAGTACCAGACTTTTGTCTGCCAAATCAAGATGAAGAAGAGATATGTTTTAGAGACATCAAAGGTAAATGGATAGTTCTTTACTTTTACCCTAAAGACAACACACCAGGATGTACAACACAAGCCTGTGATTTTACCCAAACTGAAGCAGACTTCCGCTCCTTAGATGCGATGATTTTAGGTGTAAGTCCAGACTCTCCTAAAAAACATAGAAACTTCATAGAGAAAAAAGACCTTACTATTACACTGCTTGCAGATGAAGACAAGGAATTGTGTAATCTTTTTGGCATCTGGCAACTCAAAAAATTTATGGGTAAAGAATACATGGGTGTAGTACGTTCTACTTTTATCATAGCTCCAGATGGAAAGATAGCTGCATCTTGGACAAAAGTTAGGGTAAAAGAGCATGCAAATATTGTCAAAACAAAACTTGAAGAATTACAGAAAAAATAGTATACTTACACATAGATAACTTTGTTAAGGAGTAGATATGGCTACACATATAACTGGTATAGGACATCGTAACAGACGTTCAAAGGGGAAAACAAATAAACCTAAAATTTATTTGTTTGTTGAGTTTATTCTTTTATTGCTGATTGTATTTGTAGTCTCTCTTTTAAAATTGAAATTTCTCACAGTGCTCTCTGCAGGAGTGGCAATCTATTTTTTTAATATGTCTTGCCTCCCACGATATGCGAAAATCATGAAACGTCAATAATACTGCACTTTTTCTTCTTTTATAAAATCTTAAAAATTATTTCGGTATAATCGCGTTCCTTATTCATTTATGGATATGGAAATACTCATGTAGTTATTCCTTGAACGGTTGCACAAATGTGTTGATGACTACAGTGGACTAAACCTAATATGAAGCAACTGATGCTTTTAACTTATCAGCCTGAGTTATGTTATGTGAATTCTATGAATTTATATAAGATGGCTCAGGCACTTATACCAAGGAGAAAATTATGGTAACAATGAAAGACTTACTCGAATGTGGTGTACACTTCGGACACCAAACAAGAAGATGGAATCCAAAAATGAAGAAATTTATTTTCGGTGCTAGAAAAAACATCTATATTATTGACCTTCAAAAAACACTTAGATACTTTAAATACACATACAACGTAGTAAGAGATGCAGCAGCTGAAGGACAAACAGTTCTTTTTGTTGGTACAAAAAAACAAGCACGTCAAGCAGTAAAAGAACACGCTGAGAGATGTGGTATGCCTTACGTTGCTACTAGATGGTTAGGTGGAATGTTAACAAACTACCCAACAATGAAAAAATCTATCAGAAAACTTGAAATTATCGAGCAAATGGAAGAAAATGGTCAACTAGATATGTTGACTAAAAAAGAAGCATTGATGCTTTTAAGAAAAAAAGCGAAACTTACTTCATACCTTGAAGGTTTCAGACACATGAAAAAACTTCCAGACATGATGTTTGTTATCGATGCTGTTAAAGAACACATCGCAGTAAAAGAAGCAAAACGTATGGGTATGAAAGTAGTTGCTCCACTAGACACTAACTGTGATCCAGATGTAATTGATTACCCAATTCCAGGAAACGATGATGCTATCAGATCAATCAACCTTTTCTGTAAAGAAATGGCGGAAGCAATCATCGAAGGTAAAGCAATCTATGCAGAAGCAAATGGAATTGTTGCTGATGATGCAGCAGCAGATGCTGAAATAGAAGCAGTAATGACTGAAGCAGCAGCTGAAGAAGCGGCAGCACCAGCGACTGAAACTGAAGTAGCAAAACTTGTAGAAGAAAAAGCAGCTCCAAAAGCTGAAGAGAAAGCAGCACCTAAAGCAGCAGCAAAAACAGCTGATAAAGGTGATGATTTAACTAAAATCGTTGGTGTTGGTAAAGTGTACCAAGGTAAACTAAACGACGAAGGTTTCTACACATTTAACGATGTTGCAAACATGACT
>Ga0256840_1002766_pt1 | contig 15063 bp, 21 predicted proteins | sample 355202metaG_FD_185969 | JGI IMG/M metagenome (GOLD analysis project Ga0256840, IMG submission 185969) | Hydrothermal vent microbial communities from Mid Atlantic Ridge, Atlantic Ocean - 355-202 | ecosystem: Environmental > Aquatic > Marine > Hydrothermal vents | place: Atlantic Ocean: Mid...
ATGGATGAGTATTCCCTACAAAGCCAGTGATGAGTATATGCACCAATATGCACGTATGGTGAAGAATCGTTTACGTAAAGATCAAAAGGTATATGTCGAATATTCAAATGAGGTATGGAACAGCATTTTTCCTGCGGCAACCTATGCAGCACGAAAAGCAGATGCTCTTTGGAAGTTTCCTTACCCAAAAGTTCCTGCAGGCAAACGCCGTGTTCTATTATCTGCAAATTGGTATGCAAAACGCAGTGTTGAAATGTGTCGCATATTTAAACAAGAATTTGGCGGGCAACGCAATCGTGTAAAATGTGTAGTTGGCTCACTCAACTCTGTTCCATGGGTCGGAAAAGAAATTCTTGATTGTCCACTTTGGAAAGAAGCAAACGGCTGTGGTCGTCATATCGATGCTTATGGTATTGGCCCCTACTTTGGTGACTACATCGCGCGTAAAGAAAACCGCGCAACTGTAAAAGGTTGGACGCGTAATGCAGATGGCGGAAAGTCTCGCCTTTTTCAAGAGATTCTACACGGCGGTATGATTAAAGATGGCCCACAAGGTGGAGCAATGGCGCGCTTACGTGATCAGCTATTTGCTAATAAAAAGCTAGCAGATAAATACGGTATTGAAATGCTAGCCTATGAAGCAGGTCAGCATTTAATTCGCTACGATCCACCCCACACGGTTAAAGATCCTGCGGTGCTCAATTTATTTATGAGCGCCCAAAAAGACCCACGTATGAAACAAGCCTATCAGCAATATCTAAATACGTGGGCTCAAAGCGGCGGTGGATTAATGTTACATTTTTATGGTATTGGTCAACCAGAGCCAAAGAACTTCTTTGGAATGTTGGATTATTTACATCAACCAACAACTCCTAAGTTTCAAGCATTAATGGATTATTTGGGTAGTCGTTCAACCTATATTCCACCACAACGTAAAGCGTATTTGCCACCACCAGTACAAAAGCGACAAGCATTGCAGCCAAGACAGCAACAGAGCCAAGCTGCACCAGCAGGTAATAACTGGGATGGTTATTTAAAACCAGCTCCCGCCTCTCAACAACAAGCCTCAACTACACCCTTTAGACAAATACCAGCACCAAGAGCGGCTACGAATGGTCCTGCATTTTCAGGACCAGCATTAAGAGGCTGGGCAATACGTGGTAACACGGCAACATCTCCACCGATTAAAATAATAAAAGGGCATAAAAAGTTTTCATTATTATGGCGCTTACAAAATGCAGGACGTTCACAAGGTGAGTTTTTCCGAGTATTTGTAATAGATCATAAAGGTGGTAGGAAAATGATTCTTAATCAAACAGCGCGAGATGTTGCTGAAGTAGCCAACTATGATCAGCTTTTTGAAGATGATTTTAGACGTTATGTAGGTCCACCGATTCGTATTATGCTAGAAACCAGTCCAGGTTTGAGTGCTAGGGTTGAACAACTTACGCACTAAATATTTATATATACGAAACACCAAAACTGAAAAGTTAGTGAAATAGTACGTTTCACGCTATAATACGCGGCTTTTTAGGATTTGAGGTGAAATGAATGCCTAAGCCAATTATTGGTGTAGTAATGGGAAGCAACAGCGATTGGCATATTATGTCAAAAGCGGTTGAGCAACTTGAAGCATTTGGTATTCCACACGAGTATAAAGTGGTATCAGCACACCGCACACCCGATTTACTATTTGAATATGCAAGCACAGCAAAAGAGCGTGGCCTAAAATGCATTATTGCTGGCGCAGGTGGTGCGGCACATTTACCGGGTATGTTGGCATCTAAAACCTTGCTCCCTATTCTTGGTGTACCTGTTCCATCAAAGCATTTAAAAGGGATTGATTCTTTGCATTCAATTGTTCAAATGCCTGCGGGAATTCCTGTAGCAACTTTTGCGATTGGTGAAGCTGGTGCAACTAACGCGGCGTTGTTTGCGATTGCAGCATTGGCTAATACAGATGAAGCCCTTGCTAAAAAGCTTGAAGAATTCCGTGAAACACAAAAACAAACAGCGATGAATATGTCGCTACCTCCCGAATAATAGATAATCGGTTTTATAGAATGTTATTACCAGGTTCAACATTAGGTATGCTCGGCGGTGGTCAACTCGGTCGTTTGTTTGCAATGTCTGCTCGCTCTTTGGGCTATAAAGTAATTGTTGTAGAGCCAGATCCAACAAGCCCTGCGGGGCAAGTTGCGGATGAGCATATCATTGCTGCTTATGATGATGAAAAGGCATTGGAGCAATTAGGTAAATATTGTGATGTGATAACGACAGAGTTTGAAAACATTCCTGCCAATGTACTTCGAACACTAAGCCAAGGCTGTCCTGTTTTCCCGCCAGCAGATGCTTTAGAAAAAGCTCAAGATCGCATTATAGAAAAAGCCTTTATATTGTCTTGTGGATTATTGCCTGTACCCTACGGTGTGATCACCACAAAATCTGATATTGCAAAAGCAATAGAAGCGGTTACTTTTCCGGCCATCTTAAAAACAGCGCGTTTTGGCTATGATGGAAAAGGACAGCAAACTATTAATAGCGCAGAAGATGTTGAAGCAGCATTCATGGCAACCAACCAAGTCGATTGCGTGTTAGAACAGCGCATAGATTTGGATTGTGAAATCTCTGTCATTTTAGGACGCAATGAAAAAGGTGAATCACAATGTCACCCCGTCGCAGAAAACATCCACCAAGATGGAATTTTATATCAAAGCTTAGTGCCAGCAAGAGTGGCGGATAACATTGCCAGTGCCGCACAAGCAGCAGCAATCAGAATGGCGGATAAACTTAATTATATTGGCGTGATGGCTGTTGAGTTTTTTGTTACCAAAAAAGGTGAGTTGTTAGTCAATGAAATGGCTCCCAGAACTCATAATAGTGGGCATTACACAGTAGATGCTTGTGTCACTTCGCAGTTTGAACAGCAAGTGCGTATGGTTTGTGGTTTACCGTTTGGCAATACAACATTATTAAGCCCTGTGGTTATGACCAACTTATTAGGTGATATTTGGGGTGGTGAAAATAAAGAAACCCAACCACATTGGGAAAATCTATTAAAAAGTGCATCAAGTAAACTACACTTATATGGAAAACGGGAAGCGAGAGAAGGTCGAAAGATGGGGCACTACTGTACACTCTCAGATAAGTTAAAAGATGCGAAAATAGAAGCTGATAAAATATTTAATACATTAGCGAGTTAAAGCTAAAGGTAATTACAAAGGAAGGAACACATGGATATCACAGTATTAACAAAAGCTCATTCAGGTATTGCGTACCTTGTGCTACTTATTTATGTAGTTAGAGGAGTGATGATGTTGGCTAATTCATCAAAAACAAACTCACGAGGTGTTTTAGCAATAGCATCAGTAGTGACTGTTATGCTATTTGGGTTAGGTGTTTATTTGGGTTTTGTTAAGCAATTATCCTTTGCCGATGGTTTTATTTTGACTAAAATAATTGGTTTATTATTGTTTGTTGCTTTTGGCGTTGTTGCTTTAAAACAAGGCTTATCAAAACCTGTTGCGAGCATTCTATGGTTGCTAGGTTTGGCAGCGTTTGTTTATACTTATCTAATTGCAACACATAAGCTAGTTCCAATACTTTGATGCTGTAGGGCTTTTGTTGCACGAGAGATGACGAAGTAAAATGCTAGATAAAAAACAGCTTGATGAATATCGTCAAGACATAAAAATCACCGCTAAACTCTGTGATCAAACCTTACACTTCGCCAGCACATGGGGAATATTCTCACCACGCGAAATAGATGACGGCACCCAGCTGTTAATGAAATACCTAAAAATAAATGACGATGACGATTGTTTTGATCTCGGTTGTGGCTACGGCCCCATAGGATTAACACTTGCAAAGCTTGCACCAAAAGGCGAAACACTGCTGGTTGATAAAGACTTTATGGCAGTTGAATACAGCAATAAAAATGCAACTTTAAATAATATAAATAATGCCAAAGCGATTCTTAGCAATGGCTTTCAACATGTAGATTCTACAAAACGTTTCAATGTAATTGTTTCAAATGTTCCCGCAAAAGTAGGCAAAGAAATGATGTCATTAATGCTTCATGACGCATATCAACATCTCAAAGAAGATGGAAAGCTATACTTAGTTACGGTTAATGGTTTACGCCAATACATGAAGCGTAACCTAAAAGAGATTTTTGGTAACTACAAAAAAGTGAAACAAGGTAAAGCTTATACTATTCATTTAGCAACAAAAAACTAAAATGCGCGATATAGATGACAAGCTTACGTTCTTTTATTGTGGTAATCCTGATTTAGAAATATTTAGACTTTTAAAAGTAAACCTAGCAGAACAAGAACATGATTTAGTCGATTTTTATAACGAGTTCCTTATCGATATATACCTACTGCAGGATAAGACTAAATCAAAGTACATAGCAATAGATTGGGATAACACGATTAGTGCGGATCAAGATTTTTTTCTTCAATTAATAAAAAAGCTACAAAAGGCAGGTTTCACACCTTTTGTTTGTACACTACGCGCCCCAGATAAAGAAAACATTCAAGAAATTAGAAAAATTCTTGAAGAAACAAATATCGCAATTTACTTAACAAACGGAAAACCAAAACGAAAATATATGCGAAAATTAGGTGTAAAAGTACATTTATGGATAGATGATTTTTACCCAGGCATATCGGATGAATCCTGTAAAATTTTTGCAAAAAATAATATTGAGTGAGCATTGAATGAACACTAGCAAAGTAACACAACAGTTTATAGCGGGTGACTACGAACAAATACAATGTGAAGAATGTGAATTAACCTTTCTGACGAATGTTTATATGTTTGATGAAGATCATGTTCTACTAGAAAAACGCTCGCTAGGTTTAGAATATTACTGTGGAGCAATTCATAGCAAAGGATTAATCAAAGTACCCAATATTCAGCGTATCGGCATTTTGGATGAAGATGATAATGTGGTTCAAGCACCCAGCCAAGAAGAGGTTTATTCCGGCAATGAAACTGAGCTACGTTTTATCTATGTGATGGAAAAACTCAAACACCTCAACCAAGAAGATAGAGATTATTTTGACCGTTGTGTAAAAGATTTAGAATGGCAATCAGATGAAGATAGAGCAAAAATAATTACAGGCGTAACCAAGCGCTACAATAAAGAATTAGCAGAAGACATTGCCAAGCTTTATGAATACTACAAACAATACGAAGGTATTTTAGCGTGGGATTTACACGGTGAAAATTTGATGCAGCGAATTGATAGTGATGAAGTTGTAATACTGGATCCGTATACACGAAAAGCTTAATTAGTCATGTAAAACTAGGGAGTGCCTTTCAAGAAACATCGCATCACCATAACTAAAAAAGCGATACCTTTCCGCAATGGCATGTTGATACGCAGCTTTAATATTTTCGTAGCCAGAAAATGCCGACACTAACATTAACAAAGTAGATTCTGACAAGTGAAAATTGGTAATCATCGCATCAACCACATTAAAGGAAAACCCAGGCGTAATAAATAATTTGGTATCACCAGTGAACGGTTGCAGCGTACCTGTAGCTTTGGCGGCAGATTCTAAACTTCGCACGCTAGTTGTGCCCACTGCAATCACTTTTCCCCCACGGGCTTTGCATTGTTCCACAGCATCACAAACATCGTTGTCAACCTCCACCCACTCAGCATGCATGACGTGATCTTCCAAATTATCAACACGCACAGGCAAAAATGTTCCAGCCCCCACATGCAAAGTGACTTGTGCGGTGGCAACACCCTTGTCTTTAAGTGCTTGTAAAAGTTTATCCGTAAAATGAAGCCCAGCAGTCGGGGCTGCAACTGCGCCAAGTTTTTGGGAAAATACCGTTTGATAGCGCTCTTTATCTGCTTCGGTATCCTCACGTTCGATGTAAGGCGGAAGTGGAATATGACCGTACTGCTCAAGCAATTCAAACACGCTACGTTTATGTAAAAAACGAATTTCAAATAAGCGATTTTCTCGTCCTAAAACCTCGGCTTTTAATACGCCTTCCAATAATAAAACCCCACCTGCTTTGGGTGATTTATTAGCACGAACATGCGCAAGGATTCGATGATCATCCAAAACACGCTCAACCAACACTTCAACCTTACCGCCACTTTCTTTTTGACCGTGTAAGCGGGCAGGTATTACGCGCGTATCATTAAAAATGAGGAGATCATCTTTATGGGTTAAATCCACAATATCAGAGAAAGTTTTATCATGAAAGGTGGCAGGATTAGTCTGAGTTTCAACATGGAGCAAACGACTTGCCGCACGTTCTTCAAGCGCCTCTTGGGCAATTAATTCTGATGGGAGGGAATAACGGAAGTCACTGAGTTGCATCATGTAAAATAGGGGGGGTGTGCCTTAAAGAAGCTCTTAATACAGAGATTCTTTAAGATTCTTCTGTTGGGCGTTTGGGTACCATCACACCAGCGGTTCCACGGATAATTACTTTTCCATCAATAGAACAACTTACTTTCATTTTAACGTGGCCATACTTTTCTTTTATTTCAAAAACTTCAGCGCGTGCAACAATTTCATCATCAAGAAAAGCTGGCTTACGAAAACGCATATTGAGTTCAAGAAATATTGCCCCTGGCCCTGGCAGGTCATTACCAAGAATGGCAGAAATAAGCGATGCAGATAGTGCGCCATGTGCGATACGTCTTCCAAAAGGTGTCGTTGCGGCATACTCAGCATCCATATGAATGGGATTATAATCGCCAGAAAGCTCCGCAAACGTTTCAATTTTTTCAGCTGTTACAACCATACTGGTTTCAGCAAACATACCAACGCTGAGATCTTCGAGGTAGTAGCCTTGTGCTTTGTTTTTAGTCATAAGATTGGTGGAGATAATGAGATTGAATAAAGTGGTGCCAGTGGTCGGAATCGAACCGACACTCCCAGAGGGAACAGGATTTTGAATCCAGCGCGTCTACCAATTCCGCCACACTGGCACAGATTCAAGCCGCGAAGTATATCACTTGTTTTGATAAATTAAAGGATAGTTCTTACGAGATTGATTATAATTTAGAAGGAATTGTGAAAGCACACCCCCTACTTTTACATGATAGATAGAAACATCATGTAAAAGTAGGGGGGTGTGCTTGTTGTTTAGTTGAGTTGGGTCAAAGCGATTTAATATGATTGGGAGTATGATCTTGATTATTAAACAATAAAGCGGGAGAACTTATGTTTTCAGAAAGCCATGATTTACATCACGAATTTCCAGAATTTAATGATCAAATTCATAAATTAAAACTAACAGATGGGCACTTCCAGCGCTTATTTAAAGAGTATGATGAAATTGTTCATCAGCTTATACGTGTTGAGCAAGAGATTGAAACACCATCAGACGATGTTGTAGAAGAAATGAAGAAGCAACGTTTACATTTAAAAGATCAGTTATACGTGATGCTGAGAGCGGCCAAATAAACTGTTTTTCCAATATAAAAGGCACCGTATTGATTAAAAATCAGGCACTTTATCGGGCTGACGTAGTTTTTTATTGCCAAAGAAATATGCTTGGGCAATGAATAAAAATCAGATAATAACAATTTTAAAACAGGCTAAGCCAGACCACATAGAACTCATTAAACAAGCGCAAAGTTTGCTCAATGATGCGCCTCAAAACCAGATTAGCAAACCTATTCCTTGTAGTGACTGTTTGCTGGGCAAGTGGCATACGCATGAAGGTTTTAAATTGGTGAATATACCGCAGTTGAGTGAGTTGGAAAGTCTTCATAAAGACATACATAATCTATATACCGCGCTTTATTACACCACTTACGATCGACGAAAAAATCCACGAGCAACGGTTATTAGCGCGGGTATGGAAATACCTATCCAAGAGAAAAAGTTTCGCACTAAAAAAATGAAACAACTTGAGAAGAAGACAGTAAAGCTAGTTCGTTCACTGGACTTCATTGAGAGAAAGGTTGCGAGCATGACGGAACAAGATTTTAATAGCCCTTGGCTTACGTAACTTGTTTTAGATTGATAATATCTACTTGCAATCATTTTAAAAAAAGCAGACACTCCACCAATGAATTTAAACTCCACACAACGAATTAACACTTATTACCTACGCCGAGTTTGGTGCGTACGATGATCTGTGTGTGAAATTTAAGTAATAAGTTACTTTAGAAAAAGCCGCAGATTTCTGCGGCTTTTTTTGTGCCTAGCATATCGAGAATAAATAGTAGTAAGGAAAGACAATGGCAATCAAGCTAGCCTTCATAGGCGTAATCATAATTTGGTCCACAACACCGCTTGCAATCAAGTGGAGTAACGGCGACATGGGCTTTCTCTTTGGTGTTACCATGCGAATGATTCTTGGCTGTGTGGTTGCTGTATTTTTAATTACTATTTTGCGTCACCCTCTTTCTTTATCTACTCGCTCATTAAAGGCATACCTTGTTTCTGGTGTTGGTATTTATATCGCAATGCTAATGGCGTATTGGTCTGTGACTTATATGCCATCGGGCTGGATTGCTTTGGTCTGGGGAATATCTCCTGTTATTGCCGGAATTTTAGGACATATATTTTTGGGAGAAAATACCCTAGTTAAGCATAAAATCATTGGAGCATTGGTTGGATTGCTGGGTTTGGCAATGATATTTTTTGAGGGTGCAGGCATAGGTAACAACACCAGCTTGGGTGTATTTTTAGCGTTTATAGGCGTGCTTGGGCAAGTCGGCTCAGCCATTGGCATTAAGAAGATAGGCGCAAATGTTACAGGCTTAGTGATGACAACAGGCGGCTTGGCTGTTTCAATCCCATTATTTGCTATTACGTGGTGGATATTTGATGGACAACTACCCGAAGCCATTCCCATTAAAGCAGGAGCATCCATTGTTTACTTAGCATTGATGGGTTCGGTTGTCGGTTTCTCGCTCTACTTCTATTTACTACAAAATGTTGATGCTTCAAAGGTTGCGCTAATCACTTTGGTAACGCCAGTTAGTGCACTATTATTAGGCGGATTTTTGAATGGAGAAACAATAGATGTAAGTGTAATAATAGGAACGGTGCTTATTTTAGCGGGCTTGGCAAGCTACCAATGGGGAGAAAAGTGGTTTACTCATAAACCATAACCTTTGTCCTGCTAATTGTAATTAATCCGTGCTCTTGTAGAATTTTATTTTTCAAAAAATTGAGATATTTCATGACACAGCTATTTGATAAAGCCATTGAGCAATATAATGCAGCCAATAGTAAAGACCCCAATATGGTCAAAGACGATAATGGTAATGATATGCCAAAAGAGCTGATTTATTCTCAGCGTATGCTCGACATGATCAACCGTTATTTGCCCGAAGCAGATGAAGTCGCTAAGCTTTCGGTTGCCGCACAACACATTCAGCGCTGGACATCGCCACGCAGCGATTACCCGATGAATCGCAAAGGCTATCACCAATGGCGCACGCGTTTGTATGGCTATCACGCTGAAACAGCCGCTAAAATATTGGAAGATATTGGTTACGACGAAGAGACAATTTCGCGCGTAAAATTAGCCATAGGCAAAAAAGATTTAAAAAATAATAAAGACACACAAATCCTAGAAGACGTAGCTGCGCTTACTTTTATAGAACACTATATGACAGCGATGTATGAAAATTTTCCACAATATGATGAAGAAAAATGGATAGACATCATTATCAGAACATGGAAAAAAATGTCTGCCGGTGCACAAGCGTTTGCATTATCAGGTAGTGTGAAGTTGCCAGCTGATTTAGTGCCTGTTATTCAAAAGGCGATAGCAAAAGCTGGGTAAGTTTAGATTGTATTTTCAAGCACACCCCCCCACTTTTACCTGATGCTTTGTTGTACAATCAAACATCAGGTAAAAGTGGGGGGGTGTGCTTTCTATTCATAGCGAGGAAGAATCCTTCCGTAGCTCTGTTACACTCTTTCCTGCTATCCCCCAGTTGTCCGTTTCCACCTCATCTATTACGACAACCAATGACGTTGGACTTTTCCCCAAAACATCAACTAACAATTGCGTAGCACCCGCGATGAGTTGTTGCTTTTGCTCTTGGGTTGCACCTTCTTTGGTGATTTTTATATTTACGTATGGCATTTTGGCTCCTACATCATGCGTTTCATAATAAGTTGATAAGTCTCAGGGCTGCTTAGCGTGTCGATAAATTGGCTGGCATCGGGTGTGACAAACCACAGTGCAAGAATGCAAATACTAATCACTGCCATGCTGATACGTTCTTTAAAATCAAACAATTTTAAGGCTGTTCCAAAAGAGCGTTTAAGCCGATGCCCCATAAAATCGATGCTATAAATTTCATCTAATATCAAGTGTAGGATAAATCCGAGAAAAATGAACAGACCCACTAACCAAGCAATAAATGGTTGTTTGCCAAAACAGTGAAAGCTCAATGCTGTCGTTGCAAAGCAAAAAAGCAACGCGACACTAATGGAATGAATTGAGCCACGGTGTACGGTAAACTTTTGAAAAAGTGCCCAAACAGGAAAACGCACAAAAAGGTAAACACCTAAACCTGCGCCCCACAACTCAATAACAGAAAGTTGATTCTCAGCAGAAAACACCCAGAGAAATGCCATGACAATTCCGAGTAGCGAAAATAAAATTCGGCTAGGATGAGAATAATGTAAATCAATATCAGGGAGAATTCCACCCAACACCCCAGCAGATGCAAGTAGCAATGCATCTTTCGCATCGACAAAACCGACTTGCAGGCACAGCGTTGCGAGCATTCCTGAGCCCACTGCAGCTACGCCTAAGTGTGTATTAAAGTTTGCCATGATTATTTATGTAAGCGCCCTATTTTATTGTTTTTAATTTCCAGCAGTTTACTTCTATACTTACCTTATTCATAGAGGAAAGAAGATGCCAGCAATAACCACTATCCACGATTTACAGCGTCTATTTAAAAAGCGCGTACCTAAAATGTTTCACGACTATGTGGATTCAGGCTCGTGGACAGAAAGCACTTACCGCGCCAATGAAAGTGATTTTGAGAAGATAAAATTTCGCCAACGTGTCGCAGTTGATATGAGTAATCGCTCGTTAGAAACCACCATGATTGGGGAAAAAGTCAGTATGCCTGTCGCCATTGCACCCACAGGTTTGACTGGCATGTTATACGCTGATGGCGAAATGCTCGGTGCAATGGCGGCGGAAGCGATGGGAGTGCCGTTTACGCTATCGACCATGAGTGTTTGCTCGATTGAAGATGTGTCAAGCGTGACTAGCAAGCCGTTTTGGTTTCAGTTGTATGTAATGAAAGACCGTAGCTTTGTTGAGAACTTGATAGAGCGCGCAAAAGCGGCAAACTGTTCCGCACTTGTTCTTACATTGGATTTACAAATCCTTGGGCAACGCCATAAAGATATTCAAAACGGATTATCCGTGCCGCCCAAAATGACGGCTTCTCAAATATATAATATGGCAATCAAGCCATCGTGGTGTGTGAATATGCTTACCACCAAGCGCCATAGTTTTCGCAATATTGAAGGGCATGTAAAAGATGCGACTGATTTATCATCGCTCAGTGTTTGGACGCAAAAACAGTTTGAAGATAAATTATCATGGTCTGATATTGAGTGGATAAAACAAAAATGGGGCGGCCCGCTAATCTTAAAAGGCATCTTAGATATTGAAGATGCAAAGTTGGCGGTAAAGTCTGGCGCAGATGCGATTATCGTATCCAACCATGGCGGTCGACAATTAGACGGTGCACGCTCATCTATTTCTGTATTACCTGAAATTGTAGATGTGATAGGTGACCAAATTGAAGTACATATGGATGGTGGGATTCGCTCAGGACAAGATGTATTAAAAGCTGTTTCACTGGGTGCAAAGGGTGTGTATATCGGTCGACCATTTCTCTATGGCTTGGGGGCAATGGGGCAGAAAGGTGTAACCACAGCGCTAGAGATAATCCGCAATGAAATGGATATCAGCATGGCATTTTGTGGTGAGCGTGATATTAATAAGATGGGTCGAAGCCATCTTTATTTGGACTAATAGCTTGGATTAAAACAATGGCATTTAAGTATTTTAAAATACCATGCTCAATATTATTATCGGGTTTTATATTCCCAACATCGGCAGGTGTTTTATTTTGTGATAAGTAAGCGATAGCGCAATACACTGTTTTAGCGCTTCGACAGGAATGCTATCGCTTACTTCAAAAATAATGGCACGGTTATCTTCAAAGGTAAATTCTTCACGGTAAACTTCTTTAAAGGTTTCAACGAGTGTCGTTTTACAATTGAAGAATATGCCATATTGTGTTGGTTTAGATTTTCGCCATGCAATTCTAACCGTGCTGCCATTTTTGCTTAAATAGCTTGGCTCGCCCCACTTGAGCGTTTCTACTAAATCAATATCCATTTCTGAAGCAGTCTCAAAAATTATCTAGCGTAGAAAGAGTAGCTTTTCACATTGGGCATTAGGATAGTTGTCAAAGGTATCGGATACTTCAATGCTTTCAAACTTAGGAATAGGGCTTGCCATGTGTATGTTTAACTTTTATCGAAATAAGTGATTATAGTCAGCGCTGCTCCTTGAGGATCGCTAATCACACAAAAGCGACCAACATCAGGAATGTCTCTAGCTTCTAGCAACAGCTTACCACCTAGCGCTACGGCTTGCTTGGCGCTCGCCTCAATATCATCGACGGTTACATAAGCTCCCCACATTGGCGGCATTCCCGCTGCTTCGGGAGGCATCGACATCATGCCAGCAGAATCTTGACCGTTAATTTTTGCTAGGGTGTAAGGCATTTCATTATCAAAATCTTCAAGTTGCCAGTTAAACATCTCGCTGTAAAAAGACTTTGCACCATCAATATCTGTCGTCATTAATTCATTCCAGCTAAAAGCACCGTGTTGTTTCATTGGGTTATTCATTGTTCTATCCTCGTTAATTATAAAGCCACTGGTAACTAAAAATACCAAGTGGATAAAACTAATATACAACAGTGCTACTGACAGCATTATGTCAGGAGTGTTTGTAATAACGATAAAAAGCTTCTAACAGATACATATTACCTGAATCCGTGACTTCAATGCGGATAACAGGGAGTAAGATGTTGGTTTAGCACGATATTTTAAAAAATCTTAGCTTCACCCATAGATTAAGCGGGTATTTTTTAAACTCGTGATGAATCAATAGCTTGCGTACTGTGCCGTAGTGAAGTCACTGATTCAGGTATTACAAAGCACACCCCCCTACTTTTACATGATGCTCATAATATGCAATGTAAAATTATGTAAAGAAACTTTAACTATCTTGCCAGCGTACTATGCTATAGGTGGCGTTGTATTTTACTTGGTTTGAACCCGTGTAAAGTGACAATGATTAGACATCACATTAGGTGAAATCATGAAGAAAAATCTACTAATATTATTTATGTTTGGCGTATTAACACTTTCAGGCTGTTCGAATAACGCAGGAACAGGCGCAGTAATCGGCTCATTGGTAGGCGCAGGGGTTGGAAAATCCACCGCAAACCATTCTGATGAACGTGCGGTGATTGGCGCTGTTGTTGGTGGAATGGTCGGTGCTACCATAGGTTCTGAAAAAGACAGAAATACAGATAACGCGGAAAATTCTTATCAGTCATATACAAGCCGCCCTCAGGCTGCTTATATCGACCGTCCATACTACATTAGACCCGCAAGAGTCACCATGAGTACAAACCATTACGGCAGACGTCCTTATGGTTATTACAACCGACACCCACATCGTTACCGCCCTCACCGACTTCATCCTCATAGAGGGCATGGGCACGACCCATACCGATTCCGCTAGTTGTTAAGGAAAGACGGATCAAGTCATTAACTGCGTATAACATTCGATGGGAATATACCCTTGAGTATCTTTGATGGGCTGTTGCGAGTCGGGTTGATGGATTGCTAGCAAGTGTTTTACACCGTAGACATTGGCGGCGTTTAGCACGTCTAAATTATCATCAATAAACAGGCTTTGAGTTTTACTAAAGTCTTCTATTTTTTCTAAGGCTTGCCAAAATCCATTTTGCTCTTTGGCTAAGCCAACATCATGCGCAGTGATAATGCGATCAAAATGATGTTCAATATCAGTGTAGCCAAATTTTAAATCGATGGTTTTATGGTGTGCATTAGTGAGCAACACCACCCGCTTATTCATGTCACGCAAGTACTCCAAAAATTCAATCACATTGGCGCGTATTGCAATACGCTCAGACACTTCATGCTTAAGTTCGACTATATCCATGTCTAAAGACTTTTCCCAATAATCCAAACAGTACCAATCCAAAGAGCCTTCAATAGCCTTTGTTTTTTGAGATAGTGCCGTGCTGGCTTGTTTTACACTAATGCTGTGTTTCTCGGCATAGCGCTTGGGCATATGCTCTAGCCAAAAATGATTATCAAAATGCAAATCAAGCAGCGTACCATCCATATCTAAAAAGACGGTATCAATATTCTGCCAATCTATAAGAATTGCGTTCATCCTGTTAAACTCATCGCATGAAAAATAAGAAGCCAACCATACACCAAATTACCACAGTTGCTAAATCCCGTTTATTTACAGTGGAAGCAATCGACCTCGAATTTTCAAATGGTGTAAAAACACAATATGAGCGCATTGCTAGCTCTGGGCCGGGTGCGGTGTTGATTATCCCTATTTTGGGCGATGAAATTTTGCTCATAAGAGAGTACGCAGGTGGCACAGACCGCTATGAATTAGCCTTTCCAAAAGGTAAGGTTGAGCAAAATGAAGATTTTATGGATGCGGCAAACCGTGAAATTATGGAAGAAGTGGGTTATGAATCCACCAAATTAACCTTGCTCAAACGTCTCAGCCTAGCACCAGGTTATATGGGACACATTACCAATATCATCCTCGCTGAAGATTTAAGAGAACACCGCGAGCCAGGCGATGAGCCAGAAGAAATCGAGGTCGTGCCGTGGAAGATTAATGAGATAGACAAGTTAATAGAGCGAGACGACTTTAGCGAAGGACGAAGTGTTGCTGCTTTATTTTTATTACAAAACTATTTGAAAAAATAGAGTTGTCCTAGAT
>Ga0256840_1002767_pt1 | contig 15058 bp, 17 predicted proteins | sample 355202metaG_FD_185969 | JGI IMG/M metagenome (GOLD analysis project Ga0256840, IMG submission 185969) | Hydrothermal vent microbial communities from Mid Atlantic Ridge, Atlantic Ocean - 355-202 | ecosystem: Environmental > Aquatic > Marine > Hydrothermal vents | place: Atlantic Ocean: Mid...
ATAGTTTACATCAAAGAGCTAGAAACAATGATCTTGATGCACAATATGAGTTAGTTTTAGTCTACTACAGAGGGATAGATGTACCAAAGAATCTTAAAAAATCAATGTATTGGTTTCATAAGGCTAATGCCTATCTTAATAATGACTAAGGTTGAATGTAGCGTTAGCCAAACCATACCAACATTATTGTAAAATTATCAAAACTTTACAAGGCATCACTGTGTTTCTCTATCAACCTACATCGGGGTACTGTTATAACAGTGACTCTATTTTCCTATATGACTTTATCTCATCATTTAAACCTAAAGGCAAGTTACTTGATGTGGGGTGTGGGGTAGGTATTATCTCTTTGTTATTGAGTCGTGATTTTAGTGTTGAGACAAGTATCATAGACAAGCAAGAAGTGATGCTAAACTATGCAAAGCATAACTATGTGTTAAATGGTTTAGAGGCTCAAAGTTATTTGGGTGATTTTACAGTGTTTGGTACCCAAGAACGTTATGACTATATCATCTCTAACCCTCCCTTTTATGATGAAAACGTTCAGCAGAGTGAGCATACACATCTGAACATAGCGAGGTATGCCCAACATCTTCCCATAGAACACTTTATAAAACGTGTTAAAACGCTTTTAAGACCCAAAGGGTGGTTTATATTTTGTTATGATGCTAAACAGATAGATTTACTTTTGTATTATCTAAAATTAAATGGTATTAACCCTGAGAAAATACAGTTTGTTCACTCTAAAATAGACAGAGAATCAAAACTCGTCATGATAGCAGCACGTAACAACTCTAAGTCTATGACTAAAGTGTTACCTCCTTTTGTGGTTTTTGATGAACATAATGTGTATAGACCTCATGTAAAAAAGATATTTTATAAAGCACAAACCCATAGTATAAAAGGTGATTTTTAGTATGGATTTTATAGACAATATTATGTCAGAAGAAGGGTACAGCTACAGGTTTGACCCCTCTGCATGTGAAGCCTGTGGTGGGCATTGTTGTACAGGTGAGAGTGGTTATATTTGGGCGAAATATCATGAGATAGAGAACATGGCAGCGTTTGTTAACCTTTCAATAGAAGAATTTGCTACAATGTATTTACGAAAAGTAAAACATAGGTATTCGTTGATAGAAAAACAACTTGCACCTGACAATTTTGCATGTGTATTTTTTGATGAGGGTAAAAAACGCTGTTCTATTTACCCTGTGCGACCTCTACAGTGTCGTACATTTCCATTTTGGCAGCAGTTTAAAAATGATGAAGAAGAGGTAAGAAAAGAGTGTCCTGGAATCGTATAGTTATAGCCGTAGTACTTTCAACAAGTTTTTTGACATCTGTGCTTCATGCAAAAAAAGTACTAAGTATCAATGAAGATGAGCTCATTGTTCGGGCTCTTCTTTATGAAGAGTATCAGTCCTATGAAAACTCGTATCATGTCTATAAAAAACTTTTTGATGCAACAGAGAAAAAGGTTTATTTGTTCAAGGAAGCCAGTGCGTCACTTATGGCTAGAAAGTACATAAACCAGAGCATAGGACGTTTGAAAGTATGGGATGAAAAACATCCTAATGAGATAGATGTAAAACGTTTACTTATCCCTTTATATTTGACTAAAAGAGACACTAAAAATGCGAAAATAGAAGCAGAGTTCTTACTAGAACAGTCACAAGAGCCTAAGGATTTAGATCTAGCAGCGAATTCTTTTTTATATGCGGGTGAATTTAAACGAGCATTAGATTTGTTGTCTAAAGTATATGAGGCAGTCCCAAGAGAGTCCGTATTGCTTCGTATGGTCGAGATAATGGATGAATTTACAGGTGAACGTAAAAAAGCGATACAACTTTTAGAAAGCCATCGTCGCATAAATATTGCCAGCAATAGTGTCTATATAAGATTATTATTTTTATATCAAAAAGAGAAAGACATCGATGGTATTTTGGAAACATATAAAGTTATGTATGACATAAATCCGTCAGAAGAGATACTTGGTAAAATCGTAGATGCTTATGTCCATAAAAGAGATATTGATGGAGCCATAGGATTTTTGGAAAAAGTCAAGGGACACAAAGAGCTGTTGTACCAACTCTATAAATCTAAAAAAGATTTTAAAAAGGCTCTTTCTCTGATAGATATACTTTATAATGAAGATAAAAATGCAAAATGGATAGCCGAAAAAGCGGTACTTATTTTTGAAAAGTCGGAAAATAAAAATGACAAAAAAATGATTGCTGATGTATTGTCACACTTTGAAAAAGCGATTGCCCTGGGTAATGATGACAGCATTTATTTAAATTATTACGGTTATACACTGATAGACAAAGAAGTGGACATCAAAAAAGGGATGCAGGTCATTCAAGATGCTTTAGTGCAACAGCCTGACAATACGTATTATTTGGACTCATTGGCATGGGGATATTATAAAAAAGGTGACTGTACTAAAGCCTATGAGCTTATGAAGCGTGTGGTAGATGAGGAAGGTTTAGTGGAGCAAGAGATTATAGACCATTGGCGTGCTATTAAGCAGTGCAAATAAAAGTTAGATTATAATACAGCAAATTATAAATAGTGGAATAGATAATGGCTCAAATATTAGATGAAATCATAAAAAAAACAAAAGCAGATTTAGAAAAACGAAAAGTTGAGTTTCCTATGGAGTGGTTAGGACGTTCTTTGGCGTTTAACCCTTTTGTTCCTAAAGATGTAAAAGCAGCCCTTCGTGCTACTGAAGAAAACCCATACCGTATCATAGCAGAAGTGAAAAAAGCAAGTCCTTCAAAAGGTGTCATACGTGAAGATTTTGACCCTATGACTATAGCTCAAGCCTATGAAAAAGGTGGAGCAGACTCACTTTCCATACTCACTGAGCCTCATTTTTTTCAGGGCAATAAAGAGTACTTAGGCATGGTACGTCGTTATGTCAATCTTCCCTTACTTAGAAAAGATTTCATTGTAGACAAGTACCAAGTGCTTGAAGCCCTTGCTTTTGGAGCAGATTATATTTTACTCATTGCTATGGCACTAAGCCGTAAAGAGCTTAAAGAGTTACATGACTACGCGTTACATTTAGGACTTGATGTGCTTGTAGAAGTACATAACAAAACGGATCTTGTTAAGGCTATCTTTGCAGGAGCAGATATCATAGGGATTAACCACCGTAACTTAGAGAGTTTTGAGATGGATATGCGTTTGTCTGAAAAATTGATTCCTCTTATACCAAATGGTAAAATCATCGTGGCAGAGTCTGGCATAAATGACCATGAAACTGTGGTTGAACTTTCTAAAGTTGGGGCAGACGCATTTTTAGTAGGCGAGCATTTTATGCGTCAAGATGATATTACGGCAGCTATAAAAAAAGTTAAATACGGAGCGTAGGGGCAAACCCATGTGTTTGCCCTTGGTAGATTAAGAAAGTAATTTCTTCACCATCCCATTAATACGTCCACCGTCGGCTTTGCTTCCTATGGCAGATTTTGCAGCACCCATTACTTTCCCCATATCTTTCATGCTTGTTGCTCCTACAGAGCTTATAATCTCTTTCATAACTGTTTCAAGTTCTGCATCAGCCATAGGTTCTGGTAGGTAGGCTTGGATGATGGCTATTTCTACATTTTCTTTTGCTACCAAGTCTTCACGACCTGCATCTGAAAATTGCATTTTAGCATCTTCTCTTTGTTTGAGGTATTTTACTAAGATAGCTTCTACATCAGCGTCTGTTACATCTCTACGTTCATCTACTTCTATTTGTTTGATGCTTGCTTGGATGTTACGTAGAGTGTCTCTCTTTACGACCTCTTTTGCACGCATAGCATCTTTGACATCTGACTTGATTTGCTCTTTTAAATTCATAAAATTGTTTCCTCTATATTTTTAGATAATTATACTATAATCTCTTTATGTTAATTACAATAGAAAATATAGAATTTGACCCCAAAGACATTATGCAACTTTATCCAGCAGCTGTGATTAGAACAGGTGATGGAGATGAAACCACGCAAGTAAGTATGCAGTGGATAGAGAATGAAGGTAAAGGCAAAGTAGATCTTGTTGGCTATGCCATTTATGTACACTTGGGTGAAGATGACGTACATGAGTTTATGTATGACACCAAAGAAGAGATGGATACTGTCTCAGCTCAGATTGCAGAACAAATCAAAAATCGTAGAGATGGAAGATAAATTTTAGGAGTACACATGACTACATTTCAACTTTTACTTCTAGTTGTAGCTGGAGGTGTTTTTTACCTTTTTTTTAAGCAACTTTTTTCAGGAAATCATCCCAAACGTGGTGTAGACTTTGAGGCGAAAGTCGCTGATGAGCAAATAGGTGGCATTAACAGACCTGATAAAACTTTTTCCTCTCCACAAAAAAAACTTAGTCGTATGGAAGAACTACTCAACATGACTGACGCTGCCGTAGAAAAAGAAGACTTCGATGAAGCCAAAAAAGCTTTAGGTTCAGCACTCATTATAGAGCCTGAGAATGTAGATGCTTTACAAAAAATGGGCTTTGTCTCTATACAAACTGACGATTATCAAGAGGCAAAAGAAGTCTATGAAAAACTCATATCTATAGATGAAAATGATGACATGGCACATGCATTACTAGCAAATGTACTTCATAAATTAGCAGATGAAGAAGGTGCAGAGATGCACCATGAAAAGGCCATACGCTTAGACCCAGAGTATGCCCCACACCATTTTAACTATGCAAATACATTGTATGACTTAGGTCGTAAAGATGAGGCACTGGTTGGTTATAAAAAAGCGTATGAACTAGACAACACTTTAGCGGTTGCCAAAGAAATGATAGAAAAACTAGGAAAGAAAAATGGCTAGCGAGTGTTTTGTCACACAAGAAGCCACCGCGGAGATACTCTTACGCGTCACTAATGTTTGTGCTGAATGTTATGATGACATAAACGAAGGAGATACCATTCATTATGATATGCAAAACTATCGTTATTTATGTATGTCTTGTCAAGAAAGACTGTCTGCTTTGATGAATGAAAATTGTGAAATCATTGAAGATGAAAGTGCAGCGTTATTTTAACACATAGTGTTACACTTTTTAAAGGTCTACTTCTTATTAAAGAAGTCATCCTCTTTTTCTTTAGTTGTTTTCTCTTTTGAAGTAGTTTTGGGTATGCCCATTTTCTTTTTAGATGTAGGTGATTTATCTGATTTCTCTTCATAGGTAGACATGCTACCTATCATTCTTCCACCTTCTTCTGTTTTGATGTTTTTCACAGTAATCTGACCTTCCACAAAACCTTTTGCACCTATATCCAATAATTCAGAAGCGATGACAGTTCCGTGTATCTGTCCATTTACAGTAATTGTTTTACTTTTTAGGCCTACCGTATGTATATTTGCATTCTCCAGTACTTGTATACTTTGTGTCCCTATGATTTCCCCATCAATAGTACCATCTAAAACAAGATAACTCGCTTCAATGTAGCGAGATACTTTGCCTGTTTTCAGTACCTCAAGGTTTTCACATTTTATGGTCCCTTTGAGTTCTCCGTTGATGATGACATGTTTTGCTTCTATATCTCCTTCAACTAGACCACTTTTACCAATAACAAGTGTATTATTTACGTTGATATTTCCTATGACTTTCCCATCTATATGTATGGTATCTGTACCATCAAGATTACCAGTAACTGTCATACATGAAGTAATGATAGTCGCCGATGAAATTTTATCTGATTTAGTTTGTTGTGGTGATTTTTTTTCTTTTTTATCTTTAAATAGTGCCATTGTATCCCCTTATTTTGTAGAAAGGCTAATGAGCTTTTCTGTTTGCTTTAATATACTTTTCCAATTAACTTTGGTTATTTTATCGCTTATCTCGTTAATGTTGTCTAAATTGGCAAACATAAACTTTTTTGGATCAAGCCACTTGGTAAGATAGCGTACTTCATAGTGTAAGTGAGGTCCTGTACTTCTACCTGTACTTCCTACATAGGCTATCTTTTGCCCTTTGCTAACATACTCTCCACTTTTTACAGCAAAACGGCTCAAGTGTCCATAGGCTGTTTTAAAACCATAAGAGTGCGTAAGAAGTAAAAAGTTTCCATAGGCTCCCTTTTTAGCTGCATATACAACCACGCCTGAAGCAGGTGCATAGATGGGTGTGCCATGTTTAGCAGGAAGATCAAGTCCTGCATGAAAAGACTTTTTATTGGTCACAGGATGGATTCTATATCCAAAATTACTGGCAATGCGTTTATAGTTAAGAGGTTTTCCATTGGGGATGCTATTGATAAGTAGGGCTTTTTGAATAGCAGTTATCTTTTCTTGTTTGATTTCATTTTGTATGTTTTTAACAAGTTGTTTTTTTGTTTGTGCTTCATGTGCTTTGGCTTGTTCTATGCGTTGGGTAAAGCTTGCATTGATGTCTGGTCCTATACCGATGATTTCTTCTACTTCTCGTAAGTGTGACTTCATAGAGTCCAACTTATCTGTATTTTCTTCTATAAGTCCTACGAGTTGTTCTTTGAGGACATTGAGTTGTGCATTTTCTTTTTGCAGTGTTTCACTGGTTACCTTAAGTTCGACAACCTTTTGTTTAAAGGACTCTGTTTCTACACGTAAAGTCTCTACCTTGTCATTGAGAAACTTCACATAAAAGAAGGTACCCACCCCGATAAGTAAAAACGTTAGTACAGCAAAAAAGATAATTTTTTTGATAATCTCATGTACAGAATACTGTTTAGAACCATGTATATCCGAAATGGTAATGATAAAACGATTTTTCATAGGCTCTCTTTGATATACTTAATAGCATTGATGTAGCTAAGGTTATTTAATTGACACCCACTATAGGCGATGTCAAAAGCTGTACCATGGTCAACTGAAGTTCTCAAAATGGGAAGATTTAAACTTACGTTAATACCTTCATCAAAGTAGAGTGCTTTTAGTGGTGCTAAGCCTTGGTCATGGTACATAGCAATATAATGCGTATAATTTTTCCGAACATTAGGTGTAAAAGCCACATCAGGAACCAAAGGATGAGTGAAGAGTGAGGAGTGAGGAGTGAGGAGTGAAGGATTTTCTTTTTTTAGATAGGTTGTAGCTTGATGAATTGCTTCTTGAATAATAATCTCTTCATCCCCCAAAACCCCATCATCTCCAGCATGAGGATTTAGACCCAATACACCTACCGTAGATGTAGGTTTGGCAGTATGGTAAAAATCGACCAAAAAGCGTGTCAAGTCTTTTTTATTGATGCTCGAAGCCACCTTTTTGAGTGGTATATGCTCTGTAAAAAGGGCCACATACATCTTCTCGCACCCAAGCATCATGATAGCCTCTGCATCAAAGAAATCACGTAAGGCATCGGTATGTCCTTTATAGTCAACCCCTGCCAATTCCCATGCTTTTTTGTGGATGGGTAGGGTACAGATGGCATCTACTTTTTTTTCACGTGCAAGTTCAACTGCTGTGGTAAATGAAGCGTAGGCATACGCACCACTTTCTTTGTTCACTTTCCCCGCTTCTATCTCAAAGTATGGGGCGATGTTTTCTATGGTTTGAAAATTATAAGGCATGGGTATGTTGAGTTTTTGTGCAGCTTGAGCTAGCATATTTTTGTCGATGCAGTATAATGGCGTGATAATGTTACAAAGGGCATCATGATTTTCAAGGACTAGTTGAATACCTATGCCGTTAAGGTCACCTATGCTTATGGCTACAGTTTTCATTAGCGTATCAATTTTTCTTTCATATCTAAAATAGCTTGTTGCAGCCCCACATACACAGAACGAGCTACAATGCTCTGACCGATGTTTAGCTCTTCTATGGTTTCTATCTCCACGATGTCTGCGACGTTTTGCATGTTAAGTCCGTGACCAGCGGCAACTCGGAGTCCAGACTCCATGGCATCACAGCTGAGTAAACGTAGGTTACGGAGTTCATCTTTTAGCATCTGTTTTAGTATCTTTCGTGAGAGGGCTAGTTCTGGGATGCTGTGGTGGGTTTTGTTAAGGTTAGTGTAGAGCATGGCATAGATGTTTGCATACTTACCTGTATGAAACTCTATCCATTCTACTCCCAAGTCTAACGAAGCTTTAACCGCTGAGAGAGTAGGGTCAATAAAAAGTGAGACTTCTATCTCCTCAGCTTGCAGTCGTTTGATGGCTTCTTTGAGTTTGGACTGTTCACCCTCAACGGCGAGTCCACCTTCTGTTGTTACTTCCTCACGTTTTTCAGGTACTAAGGTCACTCTATGAGGTCTAAGTCTACAAGCGATATCTATCATACTTGCTTCGGTAGCACACTCTAGGTTGACAGGCAAAGATGAGAGTGCTATGATGTTTTTAGCATCACTGTCTTGCATGTGACGTCGGTCTTCACGTAGATGTATGGTAATCTGGTCAGCTCCTGCACGTTTACAGATGCTTAGTGCATCAAGTGGGTCAGGATCAGCTACTTTTCGAGCTTCACGCAGTACGGCTATGTGGTCTATGTTTATACCCAATTTCATTAAACAGGTCTCCTTTTTCTAAGGCAAAAGCCTCAGTAAAATTCCTCTCACTAAAGCTACGCCTTTGGCGAGAAGTCTAGTGTTAGAATATATTACTATTGATTATAACAAAAAGAGTATTAACTCTTTGGATTTTCTTCTGTAGTTGCTTTAGTAGTTTTGCGTTTTTTGTACGTACGTTTTTTAGGTTTCTGCTCTTCCATAAGTACTTTGGTCTTTTTAAGTGAAAGGTTGTAAAACCAAATGATACCTAGGAGTAACACAGCTCCTATGAGAAAATGGTAAATGACTATCCCTGCACCCATACCATAGATAAAGTTTAGCATATGTTGCTTTTCTATCTTCTCTTCGGTGGTCATTGTGGACTCATCTTTTTTAAATATACCGATGGCATTGTCTAAAAAATTACCAGCATTTACGAGTAAGCCTGTGCCTTTTTCTTTGATATTTTGTAAGCTAAAGTTGTTTTTTTCTATTTGATTCATAATGAGATTGTAGCAAAATATGAATTAAGAGATGAGTTTATCTAATATCATAAAAAGTTATATAACTTTTTAATAAAATATATGGTAAAGTACTTTGTACCAATGATATAAAATTAATTTTAAGGATAAAAATGAATTATAATCTAATGGTTGGAGCCATTGTAGCTTCAGTCTTGATAGTAGGATGTGGTAGTAGTTCTGATGATAATGTTTCTGTTGATAATAGTGCTAACGTAGAGCATTTTACAAAGGTGATAGTAAATGGTGATACTATGGAGCAAGATAATCAAAGAAAACTTCAGTGGGTAGGTTCTGCTGGTGCTGACGGTAATGCATGTCAAGCGAACCCAGTTGCAGATATGGAAGTAGCTGCAGTTGCAAGTGCAAATGACCATTGTAACGCTTTGGTCTTTGCAGGACATGATGACTGGAGAGCTCCTACAGCTGTAGAGCAATCAGATATGATAAAAGATATGCGTGCCGCAGGGCAAACACCATTTTATACAGTACCGTCGTGTCCACGACTTATGGGTGTAGATGGATCAATCGCAACAGCAGTCAATACACACAATCTTGAACCTGTCGGTGCCTTAACGTCATGGTCAGATTTATTAGACTTACCAACGACTAACTATGGGGTGAAGTGTGTACGTGCATTTTAGCCTCTTATCTTAATGTTTTACAAGGAAGTAAATATGCTTCCTATTTCTCCTCTTTGAGGGGGAATACGCTTCAAATAATAAATCCTACATATCATAAAGATAACTTTAAATAAAAACACCCATTAACCAAATTTACGCTAAAATCGCATAATATTATTGCAAAGGTTTTTAACATGGCAAAAAGAACAATCAAAAAAGCAGTACTTGCTTACTCTGGTGGGCTTGATACGAGTATTATCCTTAAATGGCTTCAAGATGAGTATGCGTGTGAGGTAGTGACGTTTACAGCTGACCTTGGTCAGGGTGAAGAGGTGGAGCCTGCACGTCAAAAAGCGTTAGATATGGGTATCAAAGAAGAGAATATCTTCATACTTGACCTTAGAGAAGAGTTTGTAAAAGACTTTGTGTTTCCTATGTTTAGAGCTAATGCTATTTATGAAGGTGAGTACTTACTTGGTACGTCTATCGCACGTCCACTCATCGCTAAAAAGCAGATAGAGATCGCACACCAAACAGGTGCAGATGCAGTCTCTCATGGGGCTACAGGAAAAGGAAATGACCAAGTACGTTTTGAGCTTGGTTACCTTGCACTTGACCCAGACATCGCGGTAATAGCCCCTTGGAGAGAGTGGGATTTGAATTCTCGTACAAAACTTCTCGCTTATGCGAAAGAGCATGGCATAGACATCGATGGTAAAGGGCAAGCAAAGCCTTACTCTATGGATGCAAACTTACTTCATATCTCTTATGAGGGTGAACACTTGGAAAACCCATATGCAGAGCCAGAAGAAGAGATGTGGTTATGGTCTGTGAGTCCAGAAAAAGCACCTGATAAACCTGAATACATCACTATCTCGTACATGAATGGTGACCCAGTAGCTATTAACGAGGAAGAGATGAGCCCAGCGACTATCTTAACTAAACTTAACGAGTATGGTAACAGACACGGCATAGGACGCATCGACATTGTGGAAAATCGTATGGTTGGGATGAAAGCACGTGGCTGTTATGAGACACCAGGTGGGACTATCATGCTTAAAGCGCATAGAGCTATCGAGTCTATTACCCTTGACCGTGAAGAAGCACACATGAAAGATGAGCTTATGCCTAAGTATGCAAAACTCATCTACAACGGTCTATGGTGGTCTCCTGAGCGTCGTATGCTACAAGCGGCCATAGATGCTACACAAGACCAAGTGCAGGGTGATGTGAAGTTGAAGCTTTACAAAGGCTCAGTGACAGTGGTAGGTCGTCGTTCCGACAGAACATTGTACTCTGAAGAACACTCTACATTTGAAGCAGATGATGTTTATGACCAAAAAGATGCAGAAGGATTCATTCGTCTCAATGCGCTTCGTTTTATGATAGAAGGTAAAAAACAACCAGAACGTATAGCAACACTTATCGCAAGTGATGCAGATGAAGGTGAAGAAGTTTGTCGTATAGAGACGGGTTCATTCACCATTTGTCAGCGTATTAAACGTTTTTTTGGCTTTGGTAAGAAAGAAGAAGATACTAAGGCGGGGAAAGAATATATAAAAGAGAAGTAGGACTACGCGAGTAACTCTTCCATCTCCTTCAATACTCTTGAAGGAGAAAAGTTGATGACTGACTCTCTACTAACTAAACTAGGTATTATTTCTAACAATATATAAACAAAGCCTAACATAGGATAAAAAGCATAATACTCAGCTTTGAAGGCTTTAAAAGTGTAACGGTTTATAAACCACTCTTTAGCACTTGTAGCACCTGAGTCATAGAGTAAGACTTCCATCGCAAAGATAGAACCCCATGCTATGTAGGTTAAGAGTACTACTATCACAGCTCCTAGTATACCAAACATGGCGATGACAGCTGCGAGAAATATTGCCATATAGATGGCAAAAGAAGAAAAGCCTAAAGAAGCAAATATGGCTAAAGTAGAGACGATGAAAAGTACCCCACCAAAAAGAAAAAAAAGTTCAAGCCAACCTCTTTGTTCTTGAAAGGTTTGGCTAAAGTAAGCACCCAAAAGGGTGACAGCGAAGATAGAAAGAATAATTAAAAATAAAGAACGGTATTCTTGCATGGGGGTTATCCTCCTAATCAATCTCATAGAGTTTTATGAGACTCTTCACATCAGCCTTACGACCTAGCCACTCTTGGTAAAGTTCAGACATCTCCTTACTTCCACCGTTGGCTAAGATATACTCTTTATAGCCTTTTGCAGCCTCTTTGTTAAATCCTGATTTCTCATCTAGGCAGGAGAAAAATGCATCCGCACTTAGTACCTCTGCCCATTTGTAGCTGTAATACCCCGCGGCATACCCACCTGCAAAGATGTGTGCAAAGCCATGTTGGAACTTGTTGTACTTTGGAGCAGGAAGTAGGGAAGTTTTTGCTCGTATGCCATCTAGTAAGGCTTGTACTTCTTCCCCTTGGTAAAGTCCTTGGTGTAGGGTAAAGTCAAAGAGAGAAAACTCTACTTGACGGAGTATGCCTAAAGCTGCTTGATAGTTTTTAGTCTCTTTTATCTTCGCCATAAGCTCAGCAGAGATAGGCTCTCCACTCTCATAGTGAAAGCCAAAACGTTTAAGTATGGCAGCTTCATACGCAAAATTTTCTAAAAACTGAGAAGGGAACTCTACTACATCCCATGCCACACCGTTGATGCCACTTACCGAACGCTCTTTACATTTTCCAAAAAGGTGGTGGATAGCGTGTCCCATCTCATGAAAAAGGGTGACAACATCATCATGACGTAAGAGTGAAGGGGCAGTATCGGTTGTAGGGGAGAAGTTACAAACTATGAAGGCAGAAGCTAAGTGTGTTTGTCCTTCACTGTCTATGAAGTGCGTCTCCCAATCATTCATCCATGCCCCACCACGTTTTTCTTTACGTGCTTCAAGGTCAAAATAGATACGTCCACTTAGTTTTCCATTATCAAAGATGTCAAATGGTTTCACACAGTCATGCCAAGTTGGAACGTCTGCAGGCTTAAAGGTGACCTCAAAAAGTTCAGAGACGATGTCTAAAAGTCCTTTTAGTACTTTAGATTGTTCAAAATAGGGCTTAGTCATGGTGTCATCAAAGTCAAATTTTTCTTTTTTGAGCTTTTCTGAGTAGTAAGCTACATCTGATCCTGCCAAGTCCGTAATGCCATCTGTTTTTTGGGCAAAAGCTTTAAGCTCTGCTAGTTCATTTTTAGCTTGTGGAAGTGCTGCGTCTGCTAAGTCGTTAAGAAAGCTTAAAACATCCTCTTCTTTTTTTGCATCTCTTGTTTCAAGTGCATACTGTGCATAACTCTCAAAGCCAAGAAGTTTTGCCTTTTCATTTTTAAGAGCCAAAATCTGGTCAATCACTTCTGCATTTTCAGGGGCTCTTGTGCTGTAGGCACGTGAAAGTTCTTTTCTGTATTCACGGTTTGGTCCATAGGTCATGTAAGCTAAATAGCTAGGTATTTGCAGTGTAAATTTATAAACGGTTTTACCATCTACTTCCTCTTTGGCTGCATTTATATCAGTTTGAGGCATACCCTCTACATCTTTGGCATCTTCCATAATGAGCTCAAAGGCATTGGTAGAGTTTAGAAGATTTTGGGAAAAGTTGTTGGAGAGTTCAGAGAGTTTAAGGCTTATCTCTTCCATACGTTTTTTTTCTTCCTTGGGCAAGTTCACACCAGAGAGTACAAAGTCTCTTATATCATGCTGGATCACAGTTTTGGCTTCGTCAGAATCTGCTTGTATCTGTTCTATCTTTTTAAAGAGTTCTTCATTTTGTGCCATCTCCGAACTAAATTTACTTAGTAAAGGAAGAGACTCTTCATACGCTTTTTGCGTTTCATCAGAGTTCATCACCGAGTTAAGGTGTGACAGTGGTGTGAAAAAAAGTCCTAGCTCTTCATCTAAGTCTTGTAGGGGTTTGAGTACTTTGTCATAAGAAGTGTCATTTGACTTGGTGATGCCCTCTATGATGGTACGTTGTTGGTTTAAAAGTGTGTCAAGCTCTTTTGGAAAGTTCTCTAGGTTATCTAAGTGAAAGTTTTGAAACATGTTTTGTCCATATTTTTTTTTGATTGTATCATGTTTTAATTTTAGTAATCTTAGGAAATATTTTTTTATTAAATAATTATTACTATATAATAATAATTATTTTTTAAGAAATTTTGTTATACAATTTGAAAGATACATGTATTTTGTGTCAAAAATTAAAAAGGATAAAGAATGAAAACGAGACTATCAACAAACAAACTTTTGATGGGTTTTGCTCTATTGAGTTTTACTCAACAAAGTTTTGCTATGGAAACGAGCTACTCACCAGTTAGTGTGACTAAAACTTTTGAGGAGATAAAAAAAGAGGATGTGAAAAATAAGCCTATGCTTATGGAAAAACATATGAAACTACTAAATGAACGGTACAACCTTACAGAGAAAGTAGACCCTAAAGCAACAATGTCTGGAGGAAAGCCTTTACCTGTAGGTCCTACGGTAAAACTAATAAGTGGTACATCTTGGGAGAATCTTTCTAGTATGTTACCAGAAGAAATAAAAGAAAAAGGTCTTTTCCCTTATTTGCCCTTACCGCATGTGGTACCTGAATCTGGAGGTCTTGTAGTCTCCCCTAAGCAACTTGAAAACCATCCAGAGCTAGAACGTTTTGACATGGAGTTTGACTTACCTGATGCCTACTTGCCAGAGTTTCCGCCACCAATGTACTTAATCTCTAGACCTGACCTTGGAGATGTTACGGGTGGAGAAGAAATTACAATCAATAATTATTTTGAAAAACTTAATGGTATTCTTACTCCGCTTCAGCTAGATGGTATGCGTTTACTTGTAACTCCTGTAGCACAGCAACAATTTAATGTGACAGGTGACAGAAAGGCAGACAAGGCACAAGATGCAGTTTCATGTTTTACTTGTCATGTCAATGGTCATAGTAGTGGAGTATTTCATCTAAACCCTGACAACAGACCACAAATGACTCGTTTTCGTATAGATACACCAACACTTAGAGGTGTGAATGTGCAACATTTCTTTGGTTCAAAACGTGCTATTCGTTCATTGGTTGATTTTAGTGAAATTGAAGCAAAAACAGCCTATTTTGATGGCGATCCTGTGATTGGACTCAAAAAAGGTGCTAGACGCTTTACTCGTGAAGAGGTAGGAGCTATGGCAGCGATGCAGAACATGCTTGCTTTCCCTCCAGCACCAAAACTAGGCATTGATGGAAGATTGGACCCTAAAAAAGCGAACGATTCAGAACTTAGAGGTGAGAAACTATTTGATAAAAACTGTGCATCATGTCATGCCGCACCATACTACACAGATAATTCTGCACATGATTTAAAAGTAGAAAGATTCTATAAGGGTCGTCCAGAAGGACTTATAAAGACATTTGCATTAAGAGGTCTTAAAGATTCACCTCCATATTTGCATG
>Ga0256840_1002768_pt1 | contig 15054 bp, 15 predicted proteins | sample 355202metaG_FD_185969 | JGI IMG/M metagenome (GOLD analysis project Ga0256840, IMG submission 185969) | Hydrothermal vent microbial communities from Mid Atlantic Ridge, Atlantic Ocean - 355-202 | ecosystem: Environmental > Aquatic > Marine > Hydrothermal vents | place: Atlantic Ocean: Mid...
TGAATGCTACTATGATGATGAGATAGATTTTTACCTTCCATCTAGTGACACTATTATTTTGTGTAAACCTTTTGCTGATGAGCGGCGTTTATTTAAAAAGATTGAGAGTATCGAAGCATTTCTATTTACTCACTCTATTAAAAAAATTATCGCTATTTCTATGAATAAAGAGAGTACACTTTCACACCCTCTATCAGATGTAGAGATTGTACCTTTTGATATTTGGGCTTTAGGAGATTAAATGAAAACATTGTGTGGTATTGATGAAGCAGGACGAGGTCCTATTGCTGGTGATTTAGTTGTAGCAGGGTGTATATTTAAGCCTGACACTCAAATTGTAGGGCTTAATGACTCTAAAAAAATAAGTGAAAAACGCAGGTATGAACTTTATGAAAAAATAGTTCCAAACACTTTATATCATATTGTCGTTATATCGCCCCAAGATGTAGATGAGTTTGGTATTTCAAAGTGTATGACTCAAGCACTTTTAGAAATAAAAGAACACCTAAACGCAGACTCCTACCTTTTTGATGGCAACACTACTTTTGGAGTTGAGAATTTAGAGACTATGGTTAAAGCTGATGGTAAAGTTGCAGAGGTGAGTGCTGCCTCAATCCTTGCAAAAGTCACTCATGATAGAAATATCATTCGTGATTCAGAGATTTACCCAGAGTATGGATTTGAGAAGCATAAAGGTTATGGAACAAAATTTCATGTATCCATGATAAAAAAACATGGATACTGCACTATTCATAGAAGAAGTTTTAAGTTAAAAGCACTACAAGGAACTTTGTTTTAGATAGATTTTATAAGTTATCCAACAAAATCACATTCACATAAGTTCCAGCTTCTAAAAACTTATCTTCTTCTCCAGCTATCATAAGTGCTGATTCGTTAAGCATATTTACTAAAATTGCTGAACTTCCTACTTTTTTGCCTTCGAAGTTTACAAAATACTCACCATCTTCAATGACAACATTACAAGCTGTAAACTCAGTAAAACGACTGCGTTTTGTAAAATCACTTGACAATTTAGCTGCGACTGTTGTGTAAGTTTTTTCTTTTCCTAACATCTTAGATATCAATGGCAATACATAAAGTATAGCAGTAACAGTTGACGAGTATGCAAAACCAGGCAGTGCTAAAACAAACTTTTCTTCGCGTTTTGCCACCATGATGTGTCTACCTGGCTTAATTCCTACACCTTTATAGATAACTTCGGCACCCAAACGCGGTACTATGTCTTTTACAAAGTCATAATCTCCAACACTTACACCACCTGTACTTACAAGTATGTCAGCAGACTCTAGTGCAGTTTGAAATGTTTGCATTATTTCATCTCTATCATCAGGAGCTGTTCCAAGTTGTATGACTTCAGCCCCAGCTTGCTCAAAAAGAGCGGCTAAAGTGTAGTTGTTAGAACTTCTAATCTGAGCAGGATTATCAGAGTTTTCACCCAAATCAAGTATCTCACTTCCTGTTGCAATGACTGCTACACGAGGACGAATCGCTACTTTGACCATCACTTGATTAAGTCCTGCCATTACACCTATCTCAGCAAAAGTAATTTTTGTGCCTTTTTTAATGAGAATATCATCTGCTCTATAGCCTTCCCCAATTGGACGTACTGCGTTTGCTAAAGGTACAGTTTCGTTTATAGTGATTTTACCCTCTTCATAAGTGACATTTTCTATCTGGATAAGAGTATCGGAACCATGAGGCATCATAGAACCTGTAAAAGTTTTAATGCACTCTCCACTCTTTAATGTTCTTGTTTCATCGTGACCTGCGGGGTTGTCACCCAAAACACTCAAAACACCCAAGTCTAAATCTTCATGTTTGAGAGCATACCCATCCATAGAAGCAGTAGGAAACTGAGGGTCATTAAACTCTGCAACTATATCTACTGCCAAGATGCGACCAAGAGCACAACTGAGCGGTACTCTTTCATATCTACTAGAATTTACAGCTAGTAAATCCAACATATTTTGACTTGTTTCATACGATAGTAATTCCACTATAAAATTCCTCTAAGCTAATAATCCACTGCCACTAATTGCAGTAGAACGATCTTTTGCATAAATGCGCTGTCCATCTCGTAGGTCATACTTCCAGATGGGAGCACTCGCTTTAAAATCTTCAACAAACTCGTTTATAAACTCTAATGCCACTCTGCGTTTAGGTGAAAAAACGGCTGCTATGTATGAAGACTCATGAAGCATCACATCACCCTTAGAGTGTGCCATTTTTATCTTTGCACCTTTTGCTTTTGCTTTTTCTTGCCATGAAGAGAACCAAGACTCTAAAATAGGCTCGTACACATCAAAGCTCAAACCATCTATCTCATCTTCACTTCTAACAGTTCCCACAAAAGGAATGTAAGCACCATAGTTACTCTTGTGTTCTTCTTCATACCACTCTTTTAGTATAGTAGGTACATCTAGGGGACCTGTATATAAACTCAGCACTTCTTAACCACCACACACAGGAGGTAAAAGAGAGATCTTATCTCCATCTTTTAGAGGTGCTTCGAGTGAAGTTACAAGAGTGTCATTTAGTGCAACTGCACAAGACTCTAGCCAGTCACTCACCTCTGCATCCCCTTGGAGTATCTTTGCTAATTCGTTTAAGTTGCTTATATCTAACTCTAATGCTTCTTTTTGTATAGGCCCTAAAAATTCAACTCTTACCATAATATTTTCCTGATAGATTTATAATTGATTTATTATATCTAAGAATTACTAAGAATTTAATGAGAACAGTTTTAAGAAAAAAATAATATAATAACCTTATAAAAGACTAAGGATACACACTATGGCTATTTCTGTTGAGAAAGCACTTGAACTCATCTACACAAATGTTAAAAAAACTTCCCTACAAATCTTACCAATAGAAGAGTGCTTAGGTCGTGTTCTTGCACAAAATATCGTAGCAACACATAACCTCCCCCCTTTTGATAACTCTGCAATGGACGGTTATGCTGTTAAAGTTGAAGACTCTGGTAAAAGTGTGAAAGTGTGTGAAACTATTTTTGCAGGAGATGACTTCAGTGGAACTCTAAACACAGGAAATGCCATAAAAATAATGACTGGTGCTAAAATCCCTCTAGGAACACAGTGCATAGTCCCCATAGAAGAGACTCAAACATCTGATGAGGGTATCCTGCTCCCTGATAATTTAACTATAAGCAGACATATCCGTTTAGCAGGAGAGGACATCAAAAAAGAGATGCCTCTTTTACACATTGGTGACACTATAAATGCTCATCAGATAACACTGTTAGCTTCTCAAGGCATTAGCCACATAAAAGTACATAAAGCCCCTCGTGTAGCACTTTTTGCTTCGGGAAATGAGCTGAAGATGCACTTTGAGCAAGTCACTTCATACCAACTTTACAATACTAACACACCCACACTACTCTCCCGTGCCAAAGAGCTAGGCTGTGAAGTCGAGTTCATAGGAACGGCACAGGACACTTTAGAAGATATAAAAACACATATAAAAAGTGCCTTAGAGTGTGACCTAGTTATAACAAGTGGTGGTGTAAGTGTCGGTGATGCAGATTTTACTAAAGAAGCATTTGGTGCATTTGGATATAAGATACTCTTTGATAAGATAGACATCAAACCGGGTAAACCCACAACCTTTGGAAAAATTGGCGAAACACTTATATTAAATCTACCTGGTAATCCTCTAGCAGCTGCACTTAACTTTGAGCTTTTTGGTACTAGTATCATTCATGCTCTTAGTGGGGCTAAATCGAAATTTACAAACACTATAAATGCTAAGATGAAAGTAGATTATGCCCTACGAGGAGGACGTCGTTCTTTAATCCCAGGGGTTTTTGATGGAGAATTTTTCACACCTTGTGAGAATTTTTCACCTGGTATGGTATCTCCGCTTGGGTTTGCAAATAGTTTTATCATGATAGATGAAAGTTGTAAAGGATTGGGAGCTGATGCAGCGGTAAAAGTAATAAGCACTAAGTTTAGTTTTACCTCTGCTACATATAAGAGTCTAGTCTCTCTTTAATCTTAAAATATAGTAGTTTCTCTGAATCTCGCTTATATCTTTAGACTTAAAGTAAGTTACAAACTTACTCTCCCCATTTGGAGCTTTTCCATGGGTGAGCCAGCGTTTCCATAGGTAAATGTCAAAATCTTTTTTACTTAGACCATTTGGTAGATTTTGCTCAAACTCTTTAAGTCGTCCATCTCCCTCAACTATGATAGAACCACCATCATATATAAATGCAGCCAACTCTTCTTTAGTAAAAATTCCTACTACATCCACACCAGCCCAGAAGTTAAGTGCTCCATACTGGTTCCAGTAGTTTTTGTAAAGGTTATAGTCTCCTAAAGGTTTTGTGATGTTGTTCTGTTTCACATACTCTTTGAGACCTATCATCTCGCCTTTACCAAAGCTTTGTAACATTAGGCTCAGAGTTAAAAGAAGAGGTATAAACGCAAGACTTAACATGAGAGGGGATTCTTGTAAAACTTTCTTACTCTCTCGATGTACAAACCATAAAGTAAAGAATAATGTAAACAGAGCTAAAGGAAAGAGCAATGGTGACCACCACTCAGGCATTGGCGATAAACGCAGGTATAAAGCTATAACAAGTAACGGCACAAGAGAGAGTACATAAGAGCTCAAACGCATCAAAAAGATATAAGTTTTTTCATACTCTCTTAGGTAAGCACGAAAAAATATATATGCCATAAGCATCGTTGCACTCACAATAGGAAGTGCGTAAATATCACCACGGTAGGGATGAAAAGTAAAGAAAAGAAGTGTTGGGGCTGAGAGTGCAATGCCTAGCTTAATAAGCCTTCTCTCTTCATCGTTTAAAACATCTCTCTTTTTAAAAAGTGTTTTATAAAGTGCAAGTAGATATGAAAACATAGCCACAAACATAAAAGGAGCTAAAAAATAGGTGAAAATCGGGAAAAAGGCTGTAGTCCATGGCACACCATTTGCACCCTTACTTAGAGATTCACGAAGTATATAAGTATTGTAAAATGCTTCACCATCATAGATAAGTATAGGTAGATAACCTGCAACACTTACGGCTATACCAAATGCAATCGCTGTATAATTTTTAAAATCACATGCTCTATGTTTTATCTGTGAAGTAAGTACCCAGTAAAGTAAAACACTCAAACCTAAAAAGAAACTATATGCAGGTGACTTTAACCATCCTGCTAAACCTATAACAGACCATAAAAGTAGTAAGTTAAGTAAACGAGTATCTCTGTCTGCTCTGTCTAAAAGGTAGAGGGTGACACCATATAAGGTGACGAGTTCAGCTTCCATCTGTGATGCAAAAGAATGAGAGTAAACGCCAACACTCAGCACTACACTAAGGGAGTAAAAAAATGCCCACCCTATATCATCAAGAGAAGTCTTTAAAAATCTAAAAAGTAAAATAGCAAGTAGTATAAGCCCAAAAAAGTTCATATATACAAGAGCAAACATACTGTGAGTACCAAATAAAATAAAGCCCAAACGCAAGAAGATAAAGTGAAGAGGACCTTTATAGTAATCAGGCTCATTAAAAAGTGTCTGCATAAACCAGTGCCCATCACGGTGCATCTCTAAAGCTTGTGCGATGTAGGTCTTTTGATCACCCGTAGTTGGGAGATACATATCTAGCATAAAGTAAAGATATGAAAGAGTTACGAAAAAGGCGAGTGAAGTTTGTGGATATTTAAGGAGTAAGTTTCTTAGCTGATTCATCTACTTTAAACACTTTTTGGGTTTATAAATATCTCATCCGCTATCATCTTCTCTAAAAGTTTTGGGTCATTAAAATTATTTAAAACTTCATCAGAGAACTTTATCTCGCTCAAATGCAGAAGCCCCATAGCTCTTGAGTGTGCATCTTCACTAAAACATTGTGCATACCCTGTTGCAGTTTCATGAACTATAACTGAGTTTAGTTTCACTTCTTTTTCACCATTTTGTGTTGCAGTAAGTTTAAGTAGTCTATCTATTAATACAAATATAACACGAGAGAACTGTTCGGCAGAGGGCGAAACAGGAAGCTCTACCCATCTATCTGAATGTTTTTTCATATCATCTACATACGAAGCATCATCTTCACTCCAAAGTGTGATAGCATGGTCAAAAGACTCAACTAAATCTTTCATATTTTGCTTCATAAGTCCAAAGTCATAAACCATCTGTCCATGATCTAAAAAGTTTGACTCAAAAAGAAGTTCCACTATGTAAGAGTGACCATGAACAGAACTACGACACTTCACACTTGAACAACCTCTTACTATATGAGCATTTTCGAACTTAAATTGTTTTCTTATTATCACTCTGTATTCCTTCTGATGACTTGTAAATCGACTCTGTTTTGGAGGCTCAGAGCAAAGCGAGGATTTGTCCTCTAAAATAGAATCGACTTACAATTCTATACTCCTTTATTTACATCCCAAATTCTTATATGAAGTCTATCTGAGAAATTATACCCTTTTGCTTTACAAAACTCTATAAGTGGCTCTGTGTTTTTCTCAACTTCTTCACGACTACCACCAACTGGCATACAGTAGACCTTTGTTTTTGGCGAATGGAGTAAGATTTCGTTTAGCTCTTCTTCAAGCCCTAAAGTAATCGACTCAGCATCTATACTGAACTTAAAAAAAGCATCTTTGGCATTTGATGCAATGTTATAAATCACATCACCACGAAGTCGTTTTGAAAGAGGTTCATTTGAGTTACTTAGTTTTACAGAGAGTGCAAAAAAGCACTCCTTGTAAACACTATGTTTAACAAAGTCTACATCCAAAGAACCATTTGTCTCAAATGTGATACGATGCCCTTTGGCGATAAGGACCTCTAAAAAATCTATAAAAATCAAATCATTTGCATAGATGAGAGGTTCGCCACCCGTTAACACTATATCAACAGCATGAGGAAGTTCATAAAGCTCTAAAATGCTTAACAGTTCTTCGCTTTTTGTTACTGGAATCCAAGTATGAGAAAAATGCTCTTTATTTACTGCATACACAGTATCACAGCCAAGAACTTGTGTTCCATCGTCTGCTTTTTCACTGCAACCAAAGCCTTCGCATTTCATATTGCATCCACCAAAACGGAAAAAAAGACTAGGTGTACCTACATACTTTCCTTCACCTTGGATAGAGTAAAAATGCTCAACAAGATATATCACTTCTTAGCCACCAGTCTCATAAAAAGCACGAGTAGAGATTTCATCATCATCCCCACCCCAACGATTTTTCTCGGGTTTAGTTCGTACAACTTCTTTTAAAACAGCCGCTGCACCTTTGATATCTCCGCGTTTAATAGACTCAGAGATACTCATAGCCTCGTCAAAGTAAAGACAGGGGATAAGATTTCCCTCTGCAGTAAGTCTTATGCGGTTACATTGTTTACAAAAATCAGTAGCATAAGGCTCGATGATACCAAATCGGTATCCATCTTTCATAGTATAGTAGTGAGAAGGAGAAGTACCATCAAAACCATCATCACTAAACTCATACTTCTCACCTAAAATCGATAAGAGTTCAGGAGACTTTAGACCAGATATACCCTCTTTTGCATGTTTGTTTTCCATGTACTCTATGAAACGCACACTCATACCCCGCTCTTTGCAGTACTCTAAAACATCTATTAGCTCGTTCACATTTACTGTGTGCATCGGTACCATATTTACTTTTACTTTGAGTCCAACTTTGAGTGCTTCTTCTACACCTTCTAAAACCTTTTTTAAAACATCTTTTCCTGCTATATCTTGAGCTACTTCAGGTTTTAGAGTATCTATACTTACATTTATACGTTTAAGACCTGCATCTTTAAGTCGCTGAGCAGTACCTTTTAAAAGATAAGCATTTGTAGTCATAGCTAAATCAATACTCGGCTCATAATCATAAATCATTTTAATGAATTTATCTAAGTCTTCACGAAGTAGAGGCTCACCACCTGTAATACGAATCTTTTTAATACCCTCATCAATAGCAACTTTCATAAACTCAAAAAGCTCTTCAAATGAGAGAAGGTTCTCTTTAGGCACCCAGGAGAATGGTTTTTCAGGCATGCAATAGGTACATCTAAAGTTACAGCGTTCTGTTACTGAAACTCGTAAATAATCTACTACTCTATCATAGCTATCAATTAGCATTTAATTTCCTACTTTTAATTGTATTGCTATTATAGCCACTAGAGTTGAATATAGCTTTACTCATCAAGCTTTACTTATCTACTTCAATTTCAATAGTGTTACAGATAATATCATGTAGTGATTTTTTATCTTCTCTATAAAAGGGAAAAAGTAATCCTATTAAAATAGTTGCTGAAAATAAAAATGCTAAAAACCTCAAGAGTGCTCTAAAAAAAGAGATATTTTTCAAAGTTTTATCATCTACTACTTTTATTGTGTATGCTTTTTTACCGGGAGTTTGTCCAAACTTAGATATCAGAAATGCATAAATAAGCCCATAAAGTGTTACCCCTACAAGTGGTGCTAATTGTGAAGACTGAAACTCATCTTTTCCACCCATCACTACATAAGTTATTATATAAAGTATTGGGACATATATCATAAACATGTCTGTTATAAATGCTTTTATTTTATCTGGTATTCTTGCATATGGAGGAGTTGGAATTTTATTAATTTTTTGATTGCTTGTTTTTGATTGCTGTTTTAGTTGTCTGAATCTCATAAAAAGATTATAACTAAGTGAAGATAAATTTTGGTATAAAAGGTACCAAACATACATGCTTTGGTACCTCACTTATTTAGGCTTGAACTAGTGTAAATCTCTCCACACTTGTTTTTTCCAAAGAATAGCGAATATAGCGAATATAATAATATAAATCATTACATTCATACCAATTTCTGCTCTCTCTTGGCGTTTAGGATCAGCTGCATCTTTAAGATGTTCCATAACTTTCTCAGCAGACTCTGCACTTACACCTACACGAGGCATAGCAGTTCCAGCTAAGTGGTTTTGAGGATTTTCCATAAGAGTCAATATGAAATGCTCACCACGAGAACGGTAGTACATACTTAAATCTGGCGGTAATTTACCCATATAAGCTTTTAATGAATCTTGATATTCTAAAACTTTTATATCAAAAGCTAAAGAGTCTTTTTCATATTTAAACTTAGGCTTCTCACCAATTTGAGTCCATTTTTCATACCCAACTGCATGACATCTTCCACAAGCATTTTCGTATGCCATTTTTGGAGTTAACTCCTCTTGACTTACAGCAATAGACTGTAGATAAGCAACCATATCAGCTACTTCTTGGTCAATATCTCCACCCGCTCCATAAAAAGGAATCATTGGATGCATTTGCCCTTTACTTTCATCAAACTTATGTGAAACTTTGAGTGCCTCAGCAGGGTTTTTGATAAGAGCATCTAAAAACTTTGCATCAAACACAACACCAGCATTACTTAAGTCAGGTGGATTCACACCGTATGCTCCAGCTGCACTAACAGGATCCATAGAAGCAGCAACTCCTGCAACTTCTATACTATGACAGCCAGTACATGCACCAGCACCCATAACAAGTTCTTTACCGTTTGCAACATTACCGGTTTTAGTGATTGCAGGTAAATCTGCATAAACAAAGTTTTCACTCTCTACTTGTTTGTGCATTACATGATGAGCATAAGGCTCAACAAGATAGTAAACAATAAGGGAAAAGACTACAACTACTGCGAGTATTAATGGTTCTTTATTTTTCATTTCTTTCTCCTTATACTTTTTTTTCATATGATGTGATTATTGGAAGAGCTAACCACTGAGCAACAAACAAGACTGCTGAAACAAAACCAATAGTACTAAATGGATCTTCAGGAGGGAGTTTACCCATAGCTGTTAATACAATCATATTTACAAGCATTACCCAAAACCAAATAGCAAATAAACCACGGCGATTTGCAGGAACTGCATTAGGACTTCTATCTAAGAAAGGCAGAAGAACAAAAATAACCTGTGCAAAAGCAAATAGTATAAGACCTAAATCAATACCAAATGGACGTAAAATCTCATAAGACCATAAGAAGTACCACTCAGGATAGATATGTGCTGGAGTTTTTAGACCATCAGCAGGATCAAAGTTTACTGGATCCATAGCAAAACCGTAGTTGTAAAAAACGAGATAAAAGAAGAAGACTAAGTAAACGCCAACAACCATCATATCTTTAGACATAAAGTCATTTGCAAAACGCATAACTTTACTTCCTGCTTTGTCACCATCTAAGTACTTTTTAGCTTCTTTATCAAAGTCAATCTCTTCACCCTCTTGGTTATTAACATGAGGAATACGTAATGCACCAAAGTGAAGCCCAATAAGACCCATAATAGCTAAAGGAATAAGAAGAACGTGTAGCATAAAGAAACGACCAAGAAAAGCTTGTGCCGGAACATAATCTCCACGAATCCACTCAACCAAACCATCAGCGTGTAGTGAACCACCAGCAAAAAGATTAGTAATAACCATACCTGCCCAGTAAGACATCTGACCCCATGGAAGCATATAACCTGAAAATGCCTCTGCTGAAAATGCTACAAAAAGAAGCATACCAGAGATCCAAATCATCTCACGACCTTTCTTATAAGAACCGTAATAGATACCTGTAAACATATGGATATAGATGATTAAAAATACTACTGATGCCGCAACACCGTGAACATGTCTCCATAACCAACCAAAGTCAACCTCTCTCATAATAGTATAGTTAACACTATTAAATGCTTCATCAACTGTTGGAACATAGTACATTAAAAGAAATATACCTGAAACTACTAACAGTGCGAAAGTGATTACAAGAACCATCCCCATAGCCCATAAAAAGTTAATATTTTTCGGAATCCAATACTCCGACATCATTACCTTTTCTACTTTGTCAATTGCTAAACGCTGGTCTAGCCAATCTTTAATACCTGTTGCTTTTGTAAAATTTGCCATTCATACTCCCCTATTTACAGCGTAACGCCATTATCTTTCATCGCTTGGTACTCTGGACCAACCTCTCCAAGAACTAACTTGTTTCCATCAATTTTAAATGGAGGTATATCAAAACCACGTGGTGGTGGTGACTTGATAGCTAAACCAGATGCATCAAACATTCCACCGTGACATGCACATAGGAAGTTACCTTCTTCTTTTCTAAATGCTGGAATACACCCTAAGTGAGTACAAAGTCCAATAGCAATCATATAATTGTCATTGCCAACTTTAATGTTTCTCGCTTCTGCCTCTGGGTTACCCTCTTCTTTTTTCATAACTTTTGCAGACTTTTTAAGAACAAAGATGGGCTTACCACGCCACTTTTCAGTAATCATTACATCTTCTTCATAATTACTCATATCAAGAGTTGTAAATCCTGCTGCTTTTACACTTGGAAGGGGATCCCAAGATTTTTTCATAGCATATAAAGAAGCAACTGCTCCAACACCTGCAACAGCTCCAAATGCCTTACCCATAAAACCTCTACGGCTATTATCTTTCATATGAACTCGCTTTTTTTGATTTATTGAGGTATTATACTGAAAGTTTCCTTAATGAATATATATTCACTTTAATTTAATCTAAAAATTACAATTCTGATACTTTTCACTACTTTTGATTAAGTTTTAGCATCTCTAGCTGCGATTTTAATATATATATGTAGTATCTCTATAGCCGCAGGTGTAATTCCACTAATATTCATAGCCGCTTGAAGTGTTGGTGGTGCAAAACTTTTGAGTTTTTCTTGTACTTCTTTACTTAAACCACTTACAACAGTAAAATCAAAACCATCGGGAATACTAATTTTAAGGTACTTTTTCATACGACGAATCTCATCACTCTGCTTGTCTATGTAACGAGCATATTTTCCCTCAACTAAAATCTCTTCTTTTATGTAGTCATCAAATTTTGCTAACTCTGGAACAATTTGGAGCATCTTTTGGACATCAAAACTTTTACGAGCTATGAGTTGTTGTGCTGTTGAAACATCTTTTAAAGGTTGTTCATCCATTGTTTCTAAAAGGGCATTAAATTCTTTGTTAGGGGTAAACTTAGTATCTTCTAAAAGTTGTGCGCCATATTTAATCTGTTCATCTTTTAGTTTTACTCTCTCATACTCTGCATCGTCAATTAGACCTAACTCATGTCCATATTTCCCGAGTCTTGTATCAGCTGACTCTTCGCGTAAAAGAAGTCTGTACTCCGCACGAGAAGTAAACATTCTATAAGGCTCATTTGTTCCTTTTGTCACAAGATCATCTATGAGAACACCAATGTAAGCTTCATCACGACCTAAGATAAGAGGTTCTTTTCCTTGTAAACTGAGTCCCGCGTTTATACCTGCCATCAGTCCTTGAGCTGCTGCTTCTTCATAACCAGTCGTACCGTTAATCTGACCAGCACAATATAGTCCTGAAATCTTTTTAGTCTCTAACGAGTGTCTCAGTTCCCTAGGGTCTACAAAGTCATACTCTATAGCATAACCATAACGTACTATCTTCGCGTTTTCCATCCCAACAACAGAGTGAATCATCTCGCGTTGTACCTCTGGAGGGAGTGAAGTTGAAAGTCCGTTTATATAGCACTCTGTATTATCCCGCGACTGTGGCTCTATGAAAAGATGGTGGCGCTCTTTATCTGCAAACTTACTTACCTTATCTTCTATACTCGGGCAGTAACGCGGAGAGTTACCCTCTATCTGACCTGTAAAGAGCGGTGCTCTGTAAAAGTTTGAAGAGATTATCTCATGTGTGAGAGGATTTGTGTAGGCTATGAAACATGGAAGTTGTGTTTTGTTTTTACGAAACTCTTCTCTATCTGTACGAAATGAAAAAGGACTTGGTATAGCATCACCTGGTTGCTCCTCCATCACAGAAAAATCAATACTTGAAGTATCTATACGAGCACAAGTACCCGTCTTAAGTCTTCCCATATCTAAGCCAGCATCATTTTTAAGAGAAGCGGATAAGCCCTCACTTCTCTCTTCACCATAACGACCCGCTTTTTTCTGAATCTCACCAACATGGATGATTCCATTTAGAAATGTACCTGAAGTGATGATGACTTTAGATGCCATATAGTCGTTTAAAAGGTCAGTTTTTACACCTTTAACAGCTCCATCTTCGATGATAAGTGACTCTACTGTTTCTTGTGCAAGTGCTAGATTTTTTGTATTTAAGATGACATTACGAGCGATAACACGGTACTTATCCATATCTATCTGTGCCCTACTTCCACGAACAGCAGGTCCTTTTGTTTGGTTAAGTATGCGAAACTGAATCCCAGCTGCATCGGTAATAAGCCCCATCTCACCACCAAGAGCATCAAGTTCACGCACCAAGTGCCCTTTTGCTAAACCACCAACAGCAGGATTACATGAAGTAGCTCCTACATTTTCAGCAAGCATAGAGATTAAAAGTGTGTTGTTTCCCATTCTAGCACTTGCTAAAGAAGCTTCAACACCAGCATGACCACCACCGACTACTATTACATCATAATTCATATATCATTCCTATCTCATGTTCTTGCAACTAGTTTATATAAGTGGTTTCATTGACTTGTGAAATCACTTATATAAACTTACAGCTTTTTATTAAAGCGAATTTTAGCATTTTTGAGTATCATTTGCATAATATATACTAAATTAGTTACACATTTTAAGATGTAAGGATAAATACTATGATAAATAAAGCAAACGCAGCTTACAATGCAAAAGACTACAAAACAGCTTATGAGCTCTACTCACAACTCGCAAAAGAAGGGGATGCAACTGCACAAACTTCTCTAGCATTTATGTACCAAAATGCTCAAGGATGTGAGACAAATGAAAAAGCAGCACTAGAACTTTATACACTAGCCGCAGAGGCAAAACAGCCTTATGCACTTTTTAATCTAGCGATACTTTATGAAAACGGCATCGGTGGTGTTGCTCATGACCAGTTCAAAGCACATGAGCTTCACTTAGAGGCTGCTGAACGCGAAGTTCCACCAGCTCAGTATGAAGTAGCACTTATGCTAGAACGCGGTCTTGGCTGTGTTCAGAACTACTCAGAAGCTGCTTTTTGGTATGAAGAAGCTGCTAAACGCGGACATACTCAAGCTTACAACAACCTCGGTGTATTGTACAAAGAAGGTCACGGAGTAGAACAAGATGATGCAAAATCTTTCATCTGTTTTAAACGTGCATCTGAGGGTGGACTAGCGCAAGGTCACTATAACTTAGGTCTCATGTATGATCAAGGTAAGGGGTGCGAGATGGATAACGACATAGCCTTAGACTATTGTCGTAAAGCAGCTTATGCAGGGCATGAAAAAGCGAAAGAAATTATACAAAACCTGCAAAATGATGGTAAAATAGTTTTTTAACAAAAAAGGAACTCTATGCAAAGTAAGATTATTAAGTTCATTCTTCTTCCCTCTATCTTTATAATCGTCTTTGCAACTATCTACTACAATCAAGTTCAACTTGAGATAAACAAGCTCATCGACGACAAGTACACCCAAGCAGTAAAACAAGACAAAAGACAACTTAGTACACTTATTGAAGAAAAGCAAGAAAATATTCTTGCTGTCTCTTTAGCAGTTTCTAAATACAAATCTATTACAGATGTACTTCGAGGACAAGATACAAAACAGTTAAAGCTCAAAGAACTAGCGATACTCCTCAAGGATGCAACACCACACAAAGATTTATGGTTTCAAATCATATCTAAAGATGGGACAAGCCTTTACCGAAGTTTTTCTCAAAAAAAAGGAGATAAACTCATAAACGCTAGAGCTGAGCTAAAAGACATCATAGATTATCCTCGTGTTGTTTCGACTATTAGTGTTGGAAAATTTAGTATAACCTTTAAATCAATTGTGCCTGTTTATGATAAAAATGAATTTATAGGACTTTTTGAAACATTAGCACACTTTAACTCTGTTTCAAAAAAGATAGAACAAAAAGGTCTGCAAAGTATTTTACTTGTTGATAAAAAATTTAAAAAACAGTTAGTACACTCAGTAAATAGAAAATTTATCAATGACTATTATCTGGCAAATAAAAATCCAAATCAAACA
>Ga0256840_1002769_pt1 | contig 15051 bp, 13 predicted proteins | sample 355202metaG_FD_185969 | JGI IMG/M metagenome (GOLD analysis project Ga0256840, IMG submission 185969) | Hydrothermal vent microbial communities from Mid Atlantic Ridge, Atlantic Ocean - 355-202 | ecosystem: Environmental > Aquatic > Marine > Hydrothermal vents | place: Atlantic Ocean: Mid...
TGCGGAGACAGTTTATTTTCTTCCAACAATACCAGAGTTTCGCGCAAGCCTTCTGCACCCATCACCATCATACGATCATGTAATTCACTGGCTGTTTCTTGCGCACCAATAGTACATACCGTTTTATACAACATATCCCCTGCATCCAACTGCTTAACTACCGTCATAATGGTAACGCCGGTTTCCTTATCACCCGCCATAATCGCTCGATTAATTGGCGCAGCACCTCGCCAGCGTGGCAACAAAGAGCCATGAATATTAATACAACCCTTTTTGGGTATATCCAAAACACGCTGACTTAAAATCAACCCATAAGCAACAACAACCATTAAATCAGCATCCAAAGCAATAAGTTGCTCGATATCAGCTTCTGCTTTTAAGTTTTCTGGCTGAAAGACGGGGACTCCCGCACTTAAAGCTAACGATTTAACAGGTCCTAGCTGTAGCTTCCGTCCACGCCCTGCTGGCCGGTCGGGTTGTGTATAAACTGCCACTACCTTATGCTTAGAGTCTAATAACATTTGTAATGCTGGCACTGCAAATTCTGGCGTTCCCGCAAAAATAATTTTCATCGTGTTATTTTTCTCTCTTATGCATTTTTTGCATTTTCTTTTTAATTCTTTGACGCTTTAAAGGCGACAAATAATCAACGAATAATTTACCCATCAAGTGATCCATTTCGTGCTGAATACACACCGCCAATAAACCATCCGCCTCTAGTTCAAAAGATTCTCCACGTTTATCCAACGCTTTTACTTTAATTGTTTCGGCACGCGTCACCGGCTCAAAAATACCTGGCACCGACAAACAGCCCTCATCAGACTCCTCTTCGCCTAGGCTATCCAAAATCTCAGGGTTGATTAAACAAACCGGTTGATCTTTTTCTTCACTAATATCAATAACAATAATACGCTGATGTATATTCACTTGAGTTGCAGCCAGCCCCACACCATGCGCTTCATACATGGTTTCAAACATATCATCAACCAAGCCCTCAAGTGCCTTATCAACCGTCTTAACAGGCTTTGCTACCGTACGTAAACGAGGATCAGGAAACTCGATAATTGACAAAATACTCACTAAACACTCCACACTTTAATTATTTATGACTGGAATTCTATCCGAAATCATCTAAACTTTATACTTTACAAGCTCAGTGCTGCCCATTTTTGTGAAAATTAAGGTGCACAACAGCACTCACTCTAGAAATTACGATAGATCGGGATAAAATCATGGCTTCTAAAGCAATTATAGGACTTATTCTTAGCCTTACATTAAGCATATCAAGTTGGGCTGATGTTATTAAGCTAAACCCTACTCACCCAACCAGCTATACTGTTGTTAAAGGAGACACGCTATGGGATATATCAGCTAAATTTTTACAGGATCCTTGGCAATGGCCTAATATCTGGCATCACAACGAGCAAATTAAAAATCCACACCTCATTTATCCCGGCGATGTTATTACCCTTTGCTTTATTGATAACCAGCCTAGGCTCTGTGTTAATAGCCCAGCAAATGACGAGTCTATACTTTATCCACATATCCATGCTGAAGGTATCGATCAAGCAATAGATATGATCCCAAATGAAGCGATCAGACCCTATTTAAGCTCGCCTAAAATCGTTAGTAAAGATGAATTAGCAAATGCTCCCTATATTATAGACTTTTCAGGCGAGCATATTATCGCTGCTGAAGGTGATCAAATTTACGTCCGCTCTATTTTAAAACCTGAATATATTGCTTACACCACTTACCGCCCTGGAGATACTTATACTGACCCTGAAAGTAATGAAATCTTAGGTTATGAAGCCAAATATATTGCTGATAATGTAATTCTCGAGCTTGGTGATCCAGCAACATTGCGTATAACTAATACAAAAAAAGAAGTACGCCGCGGCGACCGACTTATGCCTAGCTCAGAAGAGGAAGTCGCATTCAATTTTTTCCCTACGCCGCCCACCGAACTTATTAAAGGCTCTATTATTGCCGTACTGAATGGTGTTCAAGAAATTGGTCAATATGATATTATTGTCATCAGCAAAGGTAGGCAAGATGGCCTTAAGCAAGGTCATTTATTAAGCATTATACAAAAAGGCAAAATAGTCACCGATCCTTTCCATAAGAATAAAAATGAACTGGTCAAACTTCCTGATAAAGACGCGGGTATTGCCCTCGTTTTTCGTATTTTCGATCGCGTCAGTTATGCTCTCGTGATGAGTGCTTCAAAAAATATTCGCGTTTTAGATAGGGTACAAACACCTGAAAAATAATGCTTCCGTACTCACTGATAGCCCCACTAAATTCTGGCTTGCGCTCTTGCGCACGCCAGGCGTGGGCAGTAAAACTTTCTTAAAATGTTTGGCTTACCACACACCAGAACAGCTATTTTCTGAGCCACGCGAGACCTTACTACAATTAGGCTTGCGTGGTAAAAGCATAGATGCCATAAAAGCACCTGACTGGCAAGCCGTGGAACAAGATTTAGCTTGGCTAGAACAACCTGATAACCACATCTTATTATTTTCAGATACTGATTATCCCGCACAATTAAAAGAAATCCCTGACCCTCCGCCTATACTATTTGCGCGTGGTGACATAGATTTGGCTCATTTCCCACAAATAGCTATCGTTGGCAGCCGCAATCCCTCAAGCCTAGGTATACAAGTTGCAACAGATTTTGCCCACAGCTTAAGCACGGCAGGCTTCACCATTACCAGTGGCTTAGCTTTAGGTATAGATGCAGCAAGTCATCGCGGTGCCTTATCTGCCCATGGAAAAACAATTGCAGTCACTGGCACAGGTTTAGATCGAGTTTATCCCGCCACACATAAGCAGCTCGCTACCGATATAGTCAATAGTGGCGTGCTTATTTCAGAGTTCCCGCCCGGAACCAGTGCAAAAGCCAACCATTTTCCGCGCCGCAATCGAATTATCAGCGGTTTATGCGTCGGCTTATTAGTCGTCGAGGCAGCCAAACAAAGCGGCTCATTAATCACAGCGCGTATGGCGCTAGAGCAAAATCGCGAAGTGTTTGCCATCCCAGGCTCTATCAACAACCCACTAGCACGCGGCTGTAACTCACTGATTCGGGAAGGCGCAAAATTAGTAGAAACCACACAAGATATATTAGACGAGCTGGCTCACCTATTTCAACCCTCAACAACACAAGAAAGCACATCCCCTATAAACGCCCCACCCTCGCTAAATCATGAACAACAAAAACTATTGAATTACATTCAATATAGCCCCACATCAATAGATCAACTCGTGACTGATTCAGGGTTTTCAGTAGAAAATATTGCATCACACTTGCTCATACTAGAAATACAAGGGTATATTAGCCCCATGAATGGCGGTAGTTTCACGCGCATAAAATAAATTTAAAGCCCACAAATAGGCCCCTTAATGAATGAAGATATCTTTGATGTACTAATCTATCTATTTGAAAATTATATGGATAGTGATATAGACATCGACTCTGACACCAACACATTAAAAACCGAACTTAAGGCTGCTGGCTTTAATTCAAGAAACATAAGTCAAGCATTTGAGTGGCTAGATATGCTCGTACAGCAAGAAGAGCCAATGTTTAAATCCAATAAAAATTTCCGTATTTTTTGCGCAGAAGAAAACCAAAAGCTAAGCGTAGAATGCCGTGATTTTATTTACTTTTTACAGCGCTTAGATATTCTTACCCCCATCACACGTGAGCTTGTTATTGACCGCGCTATGGCAATAGATAGCCATCAAGTAGCGATAGAAAAAGTTCAATGGATTAGTTTAATCGTATTATTAAACCAACCTGATGAAGAGCTTGCTATTGCTCATATGGAAAACATCATCTACCAAGAAGAATCAGATTTTTTAAATTAATATTAGTCAACCCTTAGCATGAGTAAAAACTTAATCATCGTAGAATCACCGGCAAAATCCAAGACCATAGAGAAATATCTGGGTAAGGATTTTCAAGTTCTCGCCTCCTATGGGCATTTACGCGACTTAATCCCCAAAGAAGGTGCGGTTGACCCGGACAATGACTTCGCGATGAAATATCAAATACAGGAGCGTAACCAACGTCACGTACAAGCCATTACTAAAGCACTAAAAGGTGTTGACACCCTTTACCTCGCGACCGACCCTGATAGAGAGGGTGAAGCAATTTCATGGCACTTATTGGAAATTCTTAAAGCCAAAAAACTGCTTAAAACCAAAACGGTACACCGCGTAGTATTTCATGAAATCACCAAAAAAGCCGTTACTCATGCAATAGAAAACCCTGGTAAAATTGCCACCAACCTTGTTGATGCTCAACAAGCACGCAGAGCCTTAGACTATCTCGTCGGTTTTAATTTATCGCCGCTATTGTGGAAAAAAATTCGCCGCGGCTTATCCGCAGGTCGAGTGCAAAGTCCTGCACTACGTATGATTGTTGAGCGCGAACTAGAGATTGAAGCCTTTAAAACACGCGAATACTGGTCAATTACAGCCAAATTAATCGAAGAAAAACAACCTTTTAAAGCTAAATTAACGCACTATAATGGCGAAAAACTCGGCCAATTCAGCATAGAAAACGACGAAACAGCACAAGCCGCACAACAAACCTTACTTACAGCGGCAAATGGTAGCTTAAAAGTTGCTAAATTAGAGAAAAAACAACGTAAACGTAATCCAGCCCCCCCCTTTATTACCTCAACATTACAACAAGAGGCAGCGCGTAAATTAGGGTTCACCACTAAACGCACCATGATGGTTGCTCAGCAACTTTATGAAGGAATGGATATTGGTGGCGGCGAAGCGGCCGGTTTAATCACCTACATGCGAACTGACTCGGTGAACTTAGCCGCCGAAGCACTAGAAAATATTCGCACCTTAATTAGTGAAAAATACGGCCCCGACCAAGCTCCCAAAGAGCCACGCTCATTTAAAACGAAATCTAAAAATGCCCAAGAGGCACATGAAGCTATCCGCCCCACGCTTGCTCAGCAAACCCCGGCGAGTTTAAAAACATTTCTAAGTAGCGACCAATTCAAACTATATGACTTAATTTGGAAGCGCACAATTGCCTGCCAAATGATCCACGCGACGATCAATACGGTCTCGGTCGACTTACAGTGCGGCAGTGATCAGCATATTTTTCGTGCAACAGGCTCAGTTATTGCCAAGCCTGGCTTTATGGCTGTCTATTTAGAAGGGCAAGACGATAACAAAGAAGGCGATGATAAGGAAACCTTTTTGCCGCCCATGAAAGAGGGGCAATCTATCCCCCTAGAAGACATTGTCACCAACCAGCATTTCACCGAGCCCCCCCCCCGTTATAGTGAAGCAAGCTTAGTAAAATCATTGGAAGAGCATGGCATAGGTCGCCCATCTACCTATGCGTCTATTATTTCTACTTTACAAAACCGTGAATATGTCACTTTAGAAAAAAAGCGCTTCTACCCTACCGATGTCGGACGCATTGTTATCAAATTTCTAACCGAGCATTTCACCAAATATGTGGATTATAATTTTACCGCTAATTTAGAAGATGATTTAGATGCTGTTTCACGAGGTGAAAAATCATGGATTCCACTTATGCATGATTTTTGGAAACCCTTTACCGCGCTGATTCATGACAAAGAAGAATCAGTACAACGTAAAGATGTTACCCAAGAAGCCATTGATGAAAAATGCCCTGAATGCGGTAAGCAACTATCAATACGCCTGGGTCGTAATGGTCGCTTTATCGGCTGCACAGATTATCCAACCTGCTCTTATACGCGTAATTTGAATGATGACGGCACACAAGCAAACGAACCTGAAATAGTGCCTGACCGTAAATGCCCAAGCTGTGAATCTGATTTGGTCATCAAAACAGGAAAATATGGGAAATTTATCGGCTGCAGCGCTTACCCAAAATGTAAGCATATCGAGCCCCTAGAAAAACCGCTGGATACTGGCGTAGAGTGTCCAAAATGCAAAACAGGAAGTATTTTAAAACGCAAATCGCGTTACGGTAAGATTTTCTACTCTTGCTCTGACTATCCAAAATGTGACTATGCACTCTGGAATGTGCCGGTCAATGAACCTTGCCCAGCTTGTGATTGGCCTATCCTAACGCTAAAGACGACCAAACGTCGTGGCCCAGAAAAGGTTTGCCCACAAAAAGACTGTAAATATGCAACCCCTTATGAAGGTGACCCTGAAGATGTAAAGGGGCCAACGAGTTAGTTAAAGGTTTTTATTATGAGCCCCGTAGGGCAAGTTTCAGTCTGTCTGCCCTAGTTAGCCACGGGCTTTAGCGGACTAAAGCCCGCCCTACGGAGTTAAAAAACCTCTTAATCTTGAATACGTTTAGCAATACGTTGATAAGCGCCTTTCAACTCTTCGCCCACAATTTTAGCCGCAGCAATAAAATCATCCGTCGTTTCTACTGAATCATCAGCAATTTCACTGGCTTTTTGCTTAACATATTCCCACTGTTTTTCAGCTTCAGAAAACTCCTCTTTTACCTCCATAGAGGCTAAATGCATTTTTAACTGCATCTCATCACGTTCAGTTTTTAATTTTTCTAGTAATGTATCAAATTCTTGTTTCATTTATCTAACTCCAAAAATCAGTATTTGAGTTTATAGTTTTATTCCTTTTCAGGTAAAAATGCCAACAATTTTTTAATAAAAACCTTAATTCTTACTTTTCTCTCCTGCAAAGGAATTTCTTCTAAACTAGCTAATGCCTGGCCTGCCGTTCGCCATGCCAATTTATTTGTCTGCGGATTAAGCACGTCAAAAATCAAAGTTCCTTTTTCGTACCGCTTTGGGTTAAGCGGATTAACCATCAAACCCGGCACTAATCCATATTTTTCCTGGATTTGTCGATCATCTAGGGCTGAAGTTAGTGCCGCAGCAAAGCTTATATTAATATCCGCCTGCTCAGTTTGTGGTACTTGCCTGTAGCCTTTACGCTGCATTTCCTGCTCTATGCCTTGCTTTAATAAACGGTGCATAGGCACATTTTTTATAACATTCGCCTCCGATTGCTGCATAAACCCATCAGACCAACGATAAGTTGCTGATACAGGAATATGTAATATAGCATGGTGCACTGTCACAAAGGCTACTTGCCTATCATTTTCTGGAACAACTTCAGTCGTAGCACAACCTGCAAGCAAAACACTTACCAGTAAACCTTTGCCTATTAAAATAATTTTTCTAACCATCATTTAAAACCTTTTATAAATAATACCCGTGTCTGTGTACAGATTACGCGATTCAAAAGTAAAACTAAACGTCCTTTATTTGTGTTTTTAGTGCCGATAATACAGCACTAAAAACATCCCGTTCTTCCGTATAAAAGCTATGCGCATCAACCACTCGGCGTAGCCAAGTAAATTGCCGTTTAGCTAGTTGACGTGTTGCAATAACACCCATTTCCTGCATTTTTTCAACATTAATATCTCCCTCTAAATAAGACCATACTTGCCGATAGCCTACCGCTCGTACCGATGGCATTTGTACCGTTAAATCACCTCGCTGATATAAATCCTCAACCTCAGCAACCAATCCCTGCTGCAACATTTGCTTAAAGCGCAGGGCAATTCTCTCATGCAAAACCGCCCTATCTCGCGGTGCGATGATCAGCTTAATTTTTTGATACGGAATTTCTTCAGCCTGCGCCTCAGCATGTAGCTGGGTCATCGACTTACCGGTCAACTCATACACCTCCAAAGCACGCTGTACACGTTGCGGATCATTCGGGTGAATGCGTGCCGCAGCAATGGGATCAACTAATTGTAATTTGGCATGCATTGCCTCCTTGCCGATGGCTTGCGCCTGTACATCAAGTTGTGCACGCACGGCATCATCGGCACTCGGTAGCTGAGCCAAACCATGAAATAGGGCGTTAAAATAAAGCATTGTGCCACCGACCAATAAAGGCAACTTACCTCGTGCTGTAATATCTTCCATTAATGCCAGAGCTTGGCGCCTAAAAGTACCTGTAGAAAAGCTTTCCGCTGGATCTAAAATATCAATTAAATGATGTGGGATTCCCTCTCTTTCTGCCAATGTTGGCTTGGCTGTGCCGATATCCATACCTTTAAAAACTAAAGCTGAGTCCACGCTAATAATCTCGGCATTTAATGCATGCGCTAATTGCACCGACAAAGCCGTTTTCCCGGAAGCCGTAGGCCCCATAAGAAAGATAGCTGGCGGGAGTGTTGTCATAAGCATATGATTAAAGAGTATTTTCGGAGCTCATCACTGCCCACGCAAAAACAACTTATCCAGCTCTTTTTTACTCAACTCCACCCAAGTTGGGCGGCCATGATTACACTGTCCGCTGCGCTCGGTCTTTTCCATATCACGCAGCAATACATTCATTTCTGGCACCGTTAAGCGGCGATTAGCACGCACTGAACCATGACAGGCAATAGTCGATAAAATTTCGTTACAGCTTTGTTCAACTCGCTGGCTCATGCCATGTTCAATAATATCTGCCAAGACATCTTGCACTAACAAAGCAACATCGGTCCCCGATAATAAAGCTGGGATGGCACGAATAACAATCATCTCCTCAGCCATACGATTTAGCTCAAAACCCAAACTCATAAAAAATGCTTGCTGGTCATCTGCTAGGTCTGCCTCTGCACTATTGACCTGTACTTGCACAGGCAATAATAACGGCTGTGATGGCACCGATCCTTGGTGATATTGGGTTTTAAATCGCTCATAAGTCACACGTTCATGCGCTGCATGAGCATCAACCAAAATAATGCCATTTTTGGTTTCAGTAAGAATATACACATCATGCAAATGCGCCACGGCATAACCTAAAGGCGGCTCTAATTCATTAGCGTTTATAATCCGCGCACTAGGCTCTTGTATAGTAGTCGTAACATCAACAGTAGGCGCAACCAGCTTAGTATATGCCTCAATCTGCGCATCAACATCCAACGGCAAAGCCGATTGCCGTGGCGCTGCAGATGGCTGATAACTTTGTCGTGGCATAATAGGTTTGGCTTCGGGCTCTGCTGCCAAAGGCTGGAAATCAACTATTTTTTGCACTTCAGGACGAGCTATACCAGTCACTTCTGACTCTGCTTTTGGCTCTGTGTCAGATTCAGGCTCAGATGCTTGCGGCCTGACATCCGCTAAAGACCGATGCAAAGCCTTAAATAAAAAATCATGCACCGTACGCCCTTCACGAAAGCGCACTTCTAATTTCTGCGGGTGTGCATTAACATCAACAAAACTAGGATCTAACTCTAAATACAACACATAAACTGGATGTCGGCCATGATAAAGCACATCCTGATACGCTTGTTTAATCGCATGACTAACCAAACGATCTTTCACTAAACGGCCATTGACATAAAAATACTGCATATCTTGCTGACTGCGCGAAAAAGTTGGCAAACCTACCCAACCATGCAAACGCATGCCTGATGCAGAAAAATCCAAAGATACGGAGCTCGTTAAAAAAGCAGAACCAAAAATATGCGCGATACGCTGCTCTTGCTCTTCCTGCGTTTGAGCAAGTTTAAAATTAAAAATTTCACGTTGGTTATGCTTTAATTCAAATGCCACATCAAAACGACTTAATGCCATGCGTTTTAATAGCGTTTCAATATGGCTAAATTCAGTTTTATCGCTTTTTAAGAATTTACGTCGTGCAGGTGTATTATAAAATAAATCACACACCTCAATAGTCGTGCCTAATGGGTGGGGGTCAGGCTGGAGATCCAATTCTTCTTCCGTACCATCCGCTTGTACACGCCATGCACACGCTTCATCAGCAACGCGCGAAATCAAAGTTAAGCGCGAAACTGAGCTAATACTAGGTAAAGCTTCACCGCGAAACCCCATGGTCATAACTTGCTCTAAATCATCTAAAGATTGGATTTTACTGGTCGCGTGACGTGATAAGGCTAAGGGTAAATCCTCTTTTTCAATACCACAGCCATTATCTCTAATCTTAATTAAGCGTGCACCACCTTGCTCTACTTCAACCAAAACACTATTTGCACCCGCATCAAGACAGTTTTCTACTAATTCTTTCACCACCGAAGCCGGTCGTTCGACCACTTCGCCAGCAGCAATTTGATTAACTAATTGAGGAGGTAAAGCATGAATACGCATAAGAATAACTCGTGTGATATTTTATATATACAATGGTGGACTGATACTCGCTCTACGGCTATGGCTAAACGCCCCACACAGGACTAAGCGCTCTTATTCTTATCCTGATCAACCAAATCCAAAAACAAGCGCTCTAAACGATTAGATTTATTTTTCATACTCGTCACCTCAACCTGTACCTCTGATAAACCTTGAAATAATTGATTTAACCCCAAAGCTTTAGGCACAGCAATACTTAACTGCAAAGCATTAAGTAATTCAATTTGATAACCCGCGATCTTAGGCGCACGCTTTATCGGTTGTTTTAAATCACAAATAAAATGCTCTTCATTTAAACGCGCCAATAAACTCTGCATATTAGTATTTTCAACAATTTCACCCTGGTTAATAATGGCAATATTACGGCATAAATTCTCCGCTTCTTCCAAGTAATGCGTAGTCAAAATGATGGTCGTACCCTGTTCATTAACTTGCTTCATGGTTTCCCACATCGAGCGGCGTATTTCTATATCAACACCCGCCGTTGGCTCATCTAAAATCAACAACCTCGGTTTATGCACTAAAGCACGAGCAATCATGACTCGCCGCTTCATACCCCCCGATAAACGACGCGACACCTTATCGCGCTGATCCCATAAATACATCAATCTCAAGCAACGCTCCGTCTGCACCTTTGCTTCTTTTCTCGGCATACCGTAATAGCCCGCCTGATTCATAACGATATTATGCGCGGTTTCAAACTGATTAAAATTCACTTCCTGTGGAACTAAGCCTATATAACTTTTCGCCAGTTGGGTATTACGCTTTAAATCCACATTAAAAATTTTCACTTCCCCACTACTCGCATTCACCAGTGAACTAATGATACCAATCGTAGTTGACTTACCCGCGCCATTTGGCCCTAGCAAAGCAAAGAAATCTCCTTGTTCAACATCCAAGTCAATGCCCTTAATAGCAACCAGGCCATTAGCATAAGTTTTCTTTAAATTACGAATTGATAAAGCCTTCATTAAAATCCTATCCAAAAATGCTAAAAACTATTTTGCACTTATTCCCCAACAAGCCCACATCAACACTTAACGAACCTCACTAAATAAGGTACATTATCGGTTATGTTAGAGCACCCCACTAAACCGATGCTTCTGCAAAAAATACTACGAATTTTAGCAGATAATCCAACAACACTATAAAACAAATGACACAAAGCGCAGAACGAGAACAAGCTCCTGAACTTATTGCTGCTGTTGACCTTGGCTCCAATAGTTTTCATATGATTATTTGTAGTGTCAAGGAGGGCAAACTACAAACCATTGACCGCCTCAAAGAAATGGTTCGACTGGCATCAGGATTAAACGAAAAAAAAATTCTTGATAAAGCCACTCAACAACGTGCATTAGCTTGTTTAGAGCGTTTTGGTCAACGTATTCAGAATTTCCCCGACAATAATGTCCGTATCGTCGGCACCAATACTTTACGTACCGCTAAAAATGCAGAGCAATTTTTAGCCAAAGCAGAGCTTGCCTTAGGCTATCCAATCCATATTATTTCTGGAATAGAAGAAGCTCGACTTATCTATCAAGGCGTTGCCCATAGCTTACAAAGCAATGCAAACCGCCGCTTTGTTATGGATATTGGTGGCGGCAGTACAGAATATATTATTGGTACCAATACTATCCCCGCACAAAAAGAAAGCCTGCGCATGGGTTGTGTCACTGTCAGCAACCGGTTTTTTACTAATGGCGCGATCAGTCATACCCGATTTCAAAAAGCCACGCTCTTTGTTAACCAACAACTCAACAGCTATAAAAAAATATTTAATAGCCACCAGTGGGGAGAAGCTATCGGTGCTTCAGGTAGTATTCGCGCAATCTCTAAAGTCATCACTGCCAGTCAGTGGAGTAATGACGGTATTACCCAACAAGGACTAGAGAGCCTAAAAAACCATGCACTCAGCTGCAAACATATTTCTGAACTTAAATTACCTGAGCTAGACGACGAACGCTTGCCGGTATTTATGGGCGGCCTAACCATTTTATATGCCACTTTTCAGACCCTAAACATAGAGCAAATGAGTGTTTCTGATGGTGCACTACGCGAAGGTTTAATCTACGACTATTTAGGCCAAATATCTAACCACGATATTCGCTCAGACACGGTCAATATACTAGCGTCTCATTACCATACGGATACTCAACAAGCTGACTTAGTCAAAAAGACTATTAACAATATACTAGAACAGTCTCACCCGTTCTTAGGTGCGCAAACCAAGCTTATCGCTCAATATTTAAACTGGGCCGCTGATCTACATGAAATTGGCCGCAATATCGCCCATAGTCGATACAATAAACACGGTGCCTATATTATTAAGCATGGTGACTTAGCCGGGTTTTCACAGCAAGATCAAATGCTACTGTCGGTTATTATCGCTGCCCATCGCCGTAAAATTCCCACCAAAAAAATTGCCGACCTACATACCCCATGGGATAAAAGCGCTATTTACATGATTATTATATTAAGACTAGCCGTACTATTACAGCGTAACCGTAGTAATACTGATCTACCTAATTTTGAAATCACCATAGAAACTAGCAAGATTAGCCTAAAATTCCCTAAAGGCTGGCTAAACAACGCCCCATTAACTCAAGCAGACCTCAAGCAAGAGGCCGAATATCTCGCTAAAGCTAAATTCAAACTCGTCGTTAGCTAACTTCATGCTCCTATTATTACGTGTCCTTTTATACAGCATAGCAATACCCAGCCTCATTATTGCTATCTGCATTTCACTCAGCACCAGTAATAAAACGATCACCAGCCCACAATGGCAGCTCACTAGCACTGATATTCAGCGCGCCAAAAATATTCTGCATGCCAACCAACACAGTGCCGATCAAGTCGTCAGCCTTAGCCTATCTGAGCGTGACATAAATATCGCCTGCGCTTACTTACTCAACCTCTATACTGACAGCCAATCGCTAGTCAAGCTCAGCACAAACTACCTGTCCTTTCAGTTGCGCTTCACCCTGCCCAACAATTTATTTGGTCGTTATCTCGACTTACATTTTCAGCTCTATATGCCACCTTATCAAGCCCCCGAAATAAAAAACCTACAGCTTGGTCAGATTACTATTGCTGATGCCTATGCGGGTTTCTTAATAGATAAAGCCATTCAACATACACGACTCAATCAATACCTTAGCCTACTCAGGAAAAACCTAAAAGAAATTCATCTTACTTCAGATAAGCTACATATTAAATACCAATTACCCATACAAGCCTCGGCTAAAATTCAAAGCTTACTGACACCTAACATCGACGAACGCGCCTTAAACCAATATCAAGAAACCCTCGACAAAACTCTACTTAAGCACGATGCAAAATGGCGTTTATCGCTCAGCGAAATTCTCCAGCCATTATTTCAACTTGCACAACAACGCTCCACAGCCGCCAACGCTATCGAAGAAAACCAGGTCGTTATATTCATTGCTAATCGCTATGTTAATAACTACCCCAGATCAGGCAACAAAAATAAGCAAAGAAAAACCATACCTTACTACCCTGCCTCCTTATATAAACGCACCGATATGGCGCAACATTTTATGTGGTCTGCCAGCTTATCTGCATCAGGTAGTAGCTACCTCGCTCACCTAATCGGCGTAGAAAAAGAACTGAACGATGCCAAGCATGGCAGCGGCTTTAGCTTTATAGATCTAGCCGCTGATAGAGCTGGCGTAAAGTTTGGTGAATACGCTACAGCCAATCCAACGCAAGCACTTAAAATACAACAAAAAATGGCACACATAACAAATTACCGTGCATTTATGCCTGAAATAAGAGACCTACCCGAAAACCTGAATGCCCTAACTTTTCAAGCACAATATGAATCAACTTACAGCAGCAAATATCAAAGCGTCCTGCAAAAGATAGACCAACGCATTAGTGCTTGTGAAATTTATCAATAACTAAGGTATAAGCGTTAAATAAAATGCAATGAGACTTGCAAACTCATGCCACTAAAATAACGCTATTATTTATTAGTTACGTCACCTTATTTACCTAAAACCCATGCCTTATATTTGCCCTATTTGCCAAACACCTCTACACCAACAGCTGTCCACACGAAGCTATCAGTGCAGCAATAACCATCACTTTGACATAGCTAAAGAAGGTTATATCAACCTACTACCTGCACAATATAAAAAATCAAAAGAGCCCGGCGATAGCAAAGAAATGATGCGCGCTCGTCGCAATTTTTTAGAAGCAGGTTTTTATCAACCGCTCGCGCAAGCGATCAGCAATATAATTGACCAACACCTAGCTGACATCCCAAAACCACGTATATTAGATATGGGGTGCGGAGAAGGCTATTACAGCCGGCAAATTGAAGTATTAACGCAACATGACAAGCTAGATTTACACGGACTAGATATTGCCAAAAATGCCATTTTAGCCGCCGCCAAAAAGCAAGCTACAGCACAGTTTATCGTCGCCAGTAGCGAACGCATGCCGTATAGAGACGACTTCTTTAACTTACTACTACGAGTGTATGCTCCCTCTAATAATAGCGAGATTAAACGTCTACTAAAAACGAACGGTTACTTACTAACGGTTACCCCTGGCCCTCGCCATTTATGGCAATTAAAAAAGTTCATCTATCAAGACATCAAAGAACACAATGCACAAGCACCTTTACCAGACAATTTTGCAACCATAACCAGCCAAAGAGTCAGCTACACAATAACACCCAGTCAAGACCAACGTATCGCCTTATTACAAATGACTCCTTTTGCATGGCGTGCTACAAAACAAATAACCCATGCCATTCAGCAAGCTCAAGACTTAGAAATTGAAATAGATTTTATATTGACTCTTATGAGCCTCTTGCAAAACCAATAAAACCGAAGAATATTCTTAGCAAGATGAGCTAAAAAAA
>Ga0256840_1002771_pt1 | contig 15048 bp, 11 predicted proteins | sample 355202metaG_FD_185969 | JGI IMG/M metagenome (GOLD analysis project Ga0256840, IMG submission 185969) | Hydrothermal vent microbial communities from Mid Atlantic Ridge, Atlantic Ocean - 355-202 | ecosystem: Environmental > Aquatic > Marine > Hydrothermal vents | place: Atlantic Ocean: Mid...
TTTCATGGCTAGATATTGGTAATGATAATGTTTTCAGAGAAGGCTTTACCGCCCATAGAGCCTCAGAAGAAAATGGCACAACACTCATTGGCTCTAACTGTTTTTTTATGAATAACAGCCATGTCGCACATGATTGTCAAATTGGTAATCACACTATTTTCGCCAACAATGTTGCTATTGGTGGTTTTGTGCAAATTGATGATCGCGTATTTATGGGCGGCAGCGTGGTTGCTCACCAATTTTGTCGTATCGGCTCTTATGCCATCGTCCAAGGCACTACCGGCCTTAATAAAGACGTGATTCCTTTTTGTTTAATCGCTGGCTACCCTGCCAAGCACTATCGCTTAAACACTGTCGGTTTAAAACGCTCAGATATTACGGGTGACCGCTATAAAGTTATTGCCACTGCCTTTAGACGTTTACGTAACAATGAGAGTATTGATGATTTAGAGAATACGGAAGAAATTACTTATTTAAAGCAGTGGCTAGCCATTAAATCCAAACGTGGTTTACATGGTTTTATGGGACTGGAGAAGAAATAAGTTGCGCCACCCTAGGTAAAGTCAGATGCTAGGGTTTTTCACAGCAAAAGCCCTATGCTCCTTGCTAGGTCTGTGCTAAATTGACATCTACAGCGCCATGTATTTTCTTAGTTCCTAGCTTATGAATCCATCCTACTTGATTGACATCATCATTTTACTGAGTGCCGCGGTGATTGCCGTACCTCTTTTCCAAGCAATTAGGTTAGGCGCAGTACCTGGCTTTCTTGTTGCTGGCTTAACCGTAGGTCCTTCTGGATTTTGCTTAATTAGTAATATTAATCAAATAGGCTACCTTGCAGATATTGGCGTGGTGTTATTGCTCTTTGTGATAGGTATAGAGCTTAAGCCTTCACGCCTCTGGTTAATGAGACGCTCAGTATTTGGCCTAGGGTCGCTACAACTGCTTATTACTGGCGCTACCTTATGCGGCATCAGTTATCTCTTTTTTGATATTCCTCTACGTGCCGCTATTTTAATCGGGCCAGCACTTGCGCTCTCATCCACCGCCTTTGTATTGCAGTTACTGACAGAAAAAAAAATCCCTTTCTTCCACTTATGGTCGCACCTCTTTTGCCGTGCTATTAATGCAAGATCTCGCGGTCGTTCCGCTATTAGCACTATTGCCTTTACTCACCTCTCACGATCAAGGCATCGGCATCAATATTGGGCTTGCCTTAATTGAGTCGCTCACTGTATTAAGTTTGGTGATATTAATTGGCCGCTATTTTCTCCACCCCATTTTACATCGAGTGGCAATGGCCAAAAATCCAGAAGTTTTCACTGCTTCCGCCTTACTTATCGTACTCGGAGCAGCGGTCATTCTTGAACATATAGGACTTTCTATGGCAATGGGAGCTTTTTTAGCGGGATTACTGATCTCAGACTCATCCTATAAGCATCAAGTGATGGCAAAAATTCAGCCCTTTCGTGGACTGTTACTCGGAATGTTTTTTATGTCTATGGGCATGTCTTTCAATCTTAGCCTACTGCTAGAAAACCCAGTATATTGCCTTGCCATCGTCGGCTTACTGATAGCAATCAAAACTGCCGTACTTTTTCCGCTTACTTACTTATTCAAGCTAAGTACCAAGAAAAGCTTAGCCGTTGGCCTAATCCTTGCGCAAAGTGGCGAATTTGCCTTGGTGCTATTTTCTTTAGCCAACAAATCAAAGCTATTAAGTGACTTGTTGTTTCAACAATTACTGCTTATCGTTTTGCTCAGCATGCTGGTCACACCACTACTGGCATACCTTGCTCAACGCCTAATTAAATCTGAAGGCGCACTAGAAACACAAGAGCCTGAACCCGCTATGGAAAGCAACACGCCCATAGTGCTTGCAGGGTTTGGTCGCGTAGGGCATCGCATCGGTGAAATCCTATCTCTCTCTGGTTATACCTATGTCGCCTTAGATTCCGATGCTGCCATTGTAGAAAGAGAACGTGCCAATGGTTTTCCGGTTTTTTATGGTGATGTCCGTAACCCCGAAGTATTAAAGTCCATCGGCGCAGAACATGCAAAAGTTATCCTCGTTACCGTCAATGACCCAGAAGCAACCGAAAAATTAGTCGCATCATTATGTACATCCTATCCCCATAGGAAAATTTTCGTACGCGGACACAGCCTGACTCAGTGTCTGGAATTACGCAGTTTAGGCGCTGATGGCGCAGTCTCGGAATATGTTGAAGTCAGCATAGAGCTAGCACGTATGGCATTAGATAATGTCGGCGTCAGTGAACAAGAACAGAAAACCGTCTTGGGCGGCTTTAGGGATAAATACTATGCTGAAATTAATAATGGGCTCAGTGTAGAAAAGATAAAAATTCAAGACATACAGGCCTGATATTTGATAAGTGAAAAATACTCAACACCGTAAAGAATAGACTAAGCAGCCTAGAAAATGAGCGGGAATTCAATAGCACCCCGCTCATATTGCGTGTTACCTTATGCTGGAATTAGCCCCTCTCCAACAGTCACAACTTTTAAAGCATTCGTGCCACCCTCTTGTCCTGTCAAATCACCTTTCGTAATAATAAAGGTATCACCTTTTTGTGCATAGCCAAGTGTCTTTAACACATCAATAATTTCCCTGTTAACTTCTGCATGATCCTGAGCTTCCAAGGAATAATACACCGGAATGACACCTCGGTATAAAGTTACTTTACCCAATGTAGGCTCTTGACTACTAAAAGCAAAAATCGGTAGGCCAGAACTAATCCGAGACATCCATAAAGGCGTAGCACCTGATTGAGTCAAAGCAATCAGGCCCTTTATATTAGTATGATTGGCAAGGTACATCGCTGACATGGCAATTGCCTCATCAACACGAGTGAACTGCGTATCAACTCGGTGTTTGGACTTACGTACACTTTTTTGCTTTTCTGTTTCCAAACAAATACGAGTCATCGCTTCAACTGTTTTCACTGGGTACTTACCCATCGCAGTCTCAGCAGAAAGCATAATGGCATCAGTACCATCTACAACCGCATTAGCAACATCAAATACTTCCGCTCGCGTCGGAATCGGACTATCAATCATTGACTCCATCATCTGAGTTGCAGTTATAACCGCTCTATTTAACTGTCTAGCACGCCTGATTAATTGCTTTTGCGCAGCCGGTAAATTAGCATCGCCAATTTCCACACCTAAATCACCACGCGCAACCATAATGACATCAGAAGCTAGAATAATTTCATCCATTACCTCCATAGCTTCTGCACGCTCTATTTTAGCAACTAAACTTGCATAACAGCCCGCCTCATTTAAAAGTTTACGCGCATAATGCATATCATCAGCAGAACGAGGAAAAGAAATTGCTACAAAATCAGCATTTATGGCTGCAATCGTTTGTATATCATCAATATCTTTTTCTGTTAATGCCGCTGCAGATAAACCGCCACCTAATAGATTAATACCTTTGTTATTGGATAATTGACCGCCAACCACGACGATACAATTAACTCGCCCATGCTCAACATTGAGCACATCTAAAACAATACGCCCATCATCAAGCAATAAGCGACTACCTTCAACAACTTCATTAGCTAAAGGCTCATAAGTAATCCCAACTTGACCATGATCACCTTCGTTTTCACCTAAATTTATATCTAAAGCAAACTTCTGCCCTTCATTTAGCCAAACTTTATCATTGGCAAAGCGCGCAATACGAATTTTTGGTCCTTGTAAATCAGCCAGAATTCCTACGCGATAACCTGTCTTGTCAATAATGGCACGGACATTATTAGCACGATCAATATGATCTTGAGCAGAGCCGTGAGAAAAATTTAAGCGTACGACATCAATACCCGCCCAAAATAATTCCTCTAATACTTCAAGGTCGTCTGTAGCAGGACCTAAGGTCGCCACAATTTTCGTTCTTTTTAAAATACGCATATAGAGCAAGCCCAACTAATTTAAGTGACAACAAAAGCGCAGATATAGCCAACTATATCTGCGCCCTAAATAAATAACTTCTAATATAAATTGTTAATTATTTAGCATTCATCAAAGCAACCGTAGTATCTAGCATACGGTTTGAAAAACCCCACTCATTATCATACCAAGACAGCACTTTAACTAAAATGCCACCGGTTACTTTAGTAAAGCTAGATTCATAAGTTGAAGACGCGGGATCATGATTAAAATCCATAGATACCAAAGACTTATCATTAAAACCTAACACACCTTTTAATGACCCTTCAGATGCTGTTTTTAACAAACCATCAATTTCTTCTTTAGAGGTTGGCCGTGATGCAACAAACGTCAAATCAACTACCGATACGTTAATCGTAGGTACACGCATTGCAAAGCCATCAAACTTACCAACTAACTCTGGGAAAACCAAACCAATAGCGGCTGCAGCTCCGGTTTTAGTCGGAATCATTGACTGCGTCGCAGAGCGCGCACGACGTAAATCTTTATGATATACATCGGTTAATACTTGATCATTGGTATAAGAATGAATCGTAGTCATTAGCCCCGTCTCAATGCCTATACCCGTTAACAAAGGTTTAACTAAAGGCGCAAGACAATTGGTCGTACAAGAGGCATTAGAAATAACCGTATCCGATGCTTTTAAAGTATCGTGGTTTACGCCATAAACAATCGTTGCATCAACGTCATTACCACCTGGGGCAGAAATAATCACTTTTTTAGCACCTGCAGATAAGTGAGCCGAAGCTTTTTCTTTAGTCGCAAAAAAACCTGTACATTCATGAATGACATCAACACCTAATTCAGTCCACGGTAGCTTTGATGGGTCTCTTTCTGCTAATACGCGAATCCTATCGCCGTCAATAATCATATAGTCGCCATCCATAGTAACTTCAAATGGAAATTTACCATGCACCGAATCATATTGCGTTAAATGTGCATTCGTTGCTGTGTCACCTAAATCATTGATCGCAACAACCTCTACTTCACCTTTACGGTTTGCTTCATAGATTGCACGTACAACACAACGACCAATGCGACCGTAACCATTAATTGCAATTTTAATCGCCATCGAGTTTTCTCCTAAAAGATAAATGTAAAAAAATGTTAATACGCAAAAAACTTATACGTCATAATATTGAAAACTATAACAACTGCTAAGGAATTCGTCTATTGAATTAAGCGTCAACAACATAAAAAAGGGAGGGTCAACTTACGCCGACTCTCCCTTTTATATTTCTTAGGCTTCAGCCTAACTTATATCTGTGGCCCTGCTTTAGTAAAGTCAAAACCATTATTACTATCAGTATATTTTTTAAAGTTCTTGATAAATAGCCCTGCTAATTTTTCTGCAGTTGTATCATAACTCTCCTTATCTTCCCAAGCATTACGCGGATTCAATAAGCTTGTCTCAACACCTCCCAGAGTTTTAGGTATATGCAACTGAAAGAAAGGTACTGTTTCAAATTCAGAATCATTGATACTACCATCTAAAATTGCATTAATACAAGCCCGCGTCCCTTTAATACTCATCCTACTACCTACGCCATAACCACCACCAACCCAGCCTGTATTAACTAGATAAGCATTAACGCTATGCTCCTCCATTTTTTCACCTAGTAATTTAGCATAGACTGTTGGATGCAAAGGCAAGAAAGCCTCACCAAAACAAGCGGAAAAAGCGGTAACAGGCTCAGTAATACCTCGTTCTGTACCAGCTACCTTTGCTGTATAACCAGATAAGAAATAATACATTGCTTGCTCTTTAGTTAATTTAGATACGGGCGGCAAAACACCAAAAGCATCACAACTTAAAAAGATAATATTGCGTGGCATACCTGCTTGTAAGCTCACTCTATGATTTTCTATATGATGAATTGGGTAAGAAACACGAGTATTTTCTGTTTTTGATTTATCCGTAAAATCAACGATACCATCATCATCAGCCACGACATTTTCTAGTAAAGCGCCATGCTTAATTGCACCATAAATTTCAGGCTCGTTTTCGGCAGAAAGGTCAATTGTTTTTGCATAACACCCGCCTTCAAAATTGAATACACCATCATCATCCCAACCATGCTCATCATCACCGATTAATTCACGTGCTGAATCGGTCGAAAGTGTTGTTTTACCGGTGCCTGACAGACCAAAGAATAACGCAACATCGCCCTCTTTACCGACATTTGCACTACAGTGCATTGATAAAACTCCTTTCAATGGTAACCAGTAATTCATCATGGTAAAGATGCCTTTCTTCATCTCTCCACCGTACCAAGTACCACCGATAATGGCGACATTTTTTTCTATATTGAAAATAACAAACACTTCAGAATTAAGCCCGTGCTTTTGCCATTTTTCATTTTTCATATTACTCGCATTATAAACGCGAAAATCAGGCACAAAATTGTCTAGTTCATCCTCCTTCGGTGGGATAAACATGTTTTTGACAAAGTGTGATTGCCATGCAAATTCAGTAATAAAGCGTACAGACTTACGTGATGTTACGCTTGCCCCTGAATAGCCATCCGTAACATAAAGATCTTTATCAGATAAATAATTAATAACATCATCATAGATCTCATCAAAGTGCTCGCACGAAATAGGTTTATTAACAGCTCCCCAAGAAATATTCTCTTTTGATGGAGATTGCTCTACAAAATATTTATCTTTTGGCGATCGGCCAGTAAAAATACCCGTATCGACCATCATAGCACCGCTACTAGCAACCTTGCCTTCTTTGTTCTTTAGCTCATGCTCAAATAACTCATCGTGACTTAGGTTATGATAAATACTTGCTATACTTTTTAAACCTAAACTCTCTGCACTCAATCCACTCATCAAAAGCCTCTCTTATAGACGACACTCAGGCCATCATTATTTATTATTTGTCTCGGTAATCCATTACGACAGGAAAGTATTGTGGCTCAACTATATAGGAAATCATTTTAGCGTTCAAGATTTTAGCCACAACACGTCAATAAAATGCATACATAAATGACTTCAAGTTATTGCTATACTATCGCTTCCACTAATTTATTTCACGAGCCATTATCCATGACAGTATCACTAAGCACGCTAGAAGTTATTATCCGCGAAGCGGGTGACATCGCCTTAAGCTACTTCAATGACCTACAAAATTTAGAAATATCACAAAAAAGTCCCAGAGACTTTGTTACTGCTGCCGACGTTTCCGTTGAAAAATTTTTACAAGCTGAATTAGGCAAACACTACCCAGAGTATGGTTTTTGGGGAGAAGAAAGTGGACAAAGTAACAATCAAACTAAACGCTGGATCGTTGACCCTATCGATGGCACCCACTCATTTGCTAAAGGCCAATATTATTGGTCAATCAGTGTAGCTTTAGAGATTGATCAGGAATTGGTTGTTGGTGCTGTGTTCGCGCCCGCTTTAAATGATTATTATTGCGCTGAAAAAGGCAAGGGGGCATTTAAAAATGGTAAGAAAATACAAGCATCCAATGAAACCGATCTAGGCAACTCAATGATTGGTACTGGTTTTGCTTGTTTACGCTCCCACCTAGAAGACAATAATCTAGAGCGTTTTTGTCGCATTGCACAAAAAACGACGGGGCAACGACGTTTAGGTTCTGCTGCTATGGATTTATGCTTAGTGGCAGATGGTCAGCTAGATGCTTTCTGGGAACAAGAATTGAATTTATACGATATTGCTGCCGGCGCTTTAATTGCCCAAGAAGCGGGGGGCACTATAACAGACTTCAAAGGTAATCCCGGCATTTACCCCAAACAAATTCTAGTGAGCAATGGCAAAATTTTAAATGAGCTTCTCACCTTAATGTAAAAAGAAACGCTATCATGAAATTCCATAAATAAAGGCGGCAGAATAGCCGCCTTTATTTATGGGGCTTTGCAGTTAGAAATAATTTTTTATAAATCCAAGACTTTAGGCCATATACCTCTAACAGTAAACTTTATAGCAAATGTCGAATCGTCATACGCTCTTCTTTTAATTCCTGCTCAGTTGCTTGCATACGCTCCAGGCTAAATTTTTCTATTTTCAAATCATTAACAATGGACGCTTTACCATCTGCAGAAACACGCACAGGAAAAGAGTAAAACAAACCTTTTTCAATACCATAACTACCGTTAGAGGCCACGGCCATACTAACCCAGTCATCACCTTTAGTCCCTAAAGCCCAAGCCCGCATCTGAACAATAGCAGCATGCGCGGCTGAGGCGGCGCTTGACAGCCCACGCGCCTCAAGGATAGCTCCCCCTCGATGCTGCACTGTGGGAATAAAATCCTCCGCAATCCATGCATCGTCAACCAAAGCAAAAGCCTCCTGCCCTTTCACCGTTGCATGATGTAAATCAGGATACTGGGTTTCCGAATGATTCCCCCACACAATGATATTTTTTATATCTTTAGAGCGCACGCCACACTTTTCAGCCAATTGATTAATCGCCCTATTATGATCGAGCATAGTCATACCTGCAAAACAACTAGAATTTAAGCCTGGTGCATTAGATTGGGTAATCAAAGCATTAGTATTTGCAGGGTTACCAGTTACTAACACTTTTACATGTCTACTAGCGACTGCATTTAATGCCTTACCTTGCTCAGCAAAAATAACCGCATTACTTTCAAGCAAGTCTTTTCTTTTCATCCCTGTTTTGCGTGGCCTTGCTCCCACTAAGAAGACATAGTCAGCACCATTAAAAGCAAGCTTTGGATCATCGGTAGAAATCACTTTTTGCAATAAGGGGTAAGCACAATCGTTTAACTCCATAACGACACCAAGCAACTTATCCAATACAGAGGTGACCTCTAGCAAGTGCAATATGACCGGTTGCTCCAAACCAAATAATTCACCAGAGGCAATGCGAAACAACAAAGAATAACTTATCTGCCCTGCTGCACCTGTAACGGCAATAACTATGGGTGTTTTCATCTACTTTCCTATCGACTTACGCTTACTTAATTTATACAAAAATCCATAACCCCATCACCCCAACGTAATAAGCAACTTTTCAGTACCAAGTAAGAAACAAAACCTTAGCTCCACAGTACGACAATTCAGGCTGAACTTATTTTATGCGTTATAATAGCGCTATTTTATACTCGTTTAAACGCATTATTGTGGCATTTTTTAGGTAGTTTAATGAAAAAACTGTTATTTCAATTTGATACTGACACCCATCCCTCTGTTTTTGATAGTGTTGTTGCCTATGACGGCGGTGCTGATCACGTGATTGGTCATGGTAATCTAACACCTGAAAATGTACGTGCTTTAGTTGAAGGTGCTATTTTCACCCGCCCCCCTAAAGACAAAAAAAATACTGCTATTTTTGTTGGCGGTAGCGATATGACAGCAGGACAGGTACTATTTAACGCGGTGCGTTCTTACTTTTTCCCTGGCTTTCAAGTCTCAGTCATGCTCGATAGTAATGGCAGCAACACCACAGCCGCTGCAGTAGTCGCTAAATTAGCCAGCAGTGGCACATTAATAGGCAAACAAGCCGTCGTACTAGCAGGTACGGGGCCTGTTGGTCAGCGAGCGGCCGTGATGCTTGCTGAAGAAGGCGCTCACGTCACGATAGTATCGCGCAGCTTAGCCAACTCAGAAAAAGCATGCTTAACTATGAAAGAGCGTTTTAATGTCGATTTATCAGCGGCCGAAGCAAGCGATAGTGATGCGCGAGGTGACGCTATTAAAAACGCCAACATCGTGTTAGCAACCGGAGCTGCAGGTATTGAACTATTAAAGCCTGAGCACTGGCAAAACAACCCTAATTTAGAACTGTTGGCCGATGCTAATGCTACGCCACCTATCGGCATAGGTGGCACTGACATGTTGGATAAAGGTATTGACCGCCATGGTAAAATCATCTGGGGCGCTATTGGTTTTGGTGCTTTCAAGCTAGCCTTGCACCGCGCCTGTATCGCTCGATTATTTGAGGATAACAAGCAAGTTTTGGATGCTGAATTAATTTTCAAATTAGCTAAAGAAATGGCATAACGAAAAATAATCCATGACGCAAGCGACTAATGACTTACGCCAAAATGCTCTCGCTATTTTTCAAGCAGGCATTCAAGCGGCTGATCCCTATTCAGCTGTTAAGCGTTGCTTGCAAAGTGATGGCGAGCAATTAGACATCGCTTTAGATTTAGATAATAGAGCCAAGCGTAGTGGCAACTGGCAAAAAATTTATGTTATTGCCTTTGGTAAAGCCGCCTGCTCTATGGCAAAAGCAGCGCAAGAAATCATCCCCGCTCAGCTTTTAGCACAACCCATTCTTGCTATTACCAATTACGAAAATGTTACCGAACTAACTAATATTGAAATACTCGGTGCCAATCACCCACTCCCAGACCAGGCTGGTTTTGTAGCAGCACAGCGCATTGCAAAAATAGCACAACAAGCACAACAAGGTGAGCTTGTTTTAGCCTTAGTTTCCGGTGGTGGTTCTGCGCTTATCCCCTTCCCTGCTGACGGCATTAGCTTGAATGAAAAAATAGCAACCACTGATTTATTACTTGCCTCTGGTGCAACCATTAATGAAATAAATTGTGTGCGTAAACATTTATCACAAATCAAAGGCGGTGGCTTAGCAAAATTTACTGCTCCCGCTGATTTACATGCACTTATTTTATCTGACGTACTTGGTGATGAGTTAAGCGATATCGCCAGCGGCCCAACTATTGCTGATGACACGACGTTTAACGATGCCATACAAGTATTCAAAGACAAGAACATTTGGCATAAAATAACGCAAAATGTACAAACCCATTTAGAAAATGGCGCGCTAGGCATTATCAGCGAAACAGCTAAAACAGGTGATGCTATTTTCAATAACACGGGTCACACACTATGCGGCAGTAACACCATTAGCCTACAAGCCACTAGCCAAATGGCTCAAAACCTGGCTTACGACCTGCATTTATACAGCGACCAACTTAGCGGCGAAGCCAAACACATTGCAGAAGATTTAGTTATCTACGCTCAAGCATTACTATCTAGTGGCATAAATAAGCCCAATGCAATTTTAGCGGGCGGCGAAACCACGGTAACTATTACAGGAACAGGACTAGGCGGACGCAATCAAGAAATGGCACTAGCCTTTGCAATCGCCGCCGAAAAGCACCAACTTAACGCAAATTGGGTGTTTTTAAGTGGTGGCACTGATGGTCGTGACGGTCCGACTGATGCCGCAGGTGGCATAGTTGACCAACAAACTATAGCACGTATGCGCAACGCAACTATTGAGCCTAAACAATATTTAGCCAATAATGATACCTATCACGCTTTACAAATATCCGAGGATTTGCTCATCACAGGTGCAACCGGCACTAATGTCGCTGACCTACAAATATTGCTTATCCAACCACAGCTTACATAAAACATTCCCAATTAAGGAAACCACCATGTTTAAAAAATCAATGTCTATTGCGGGTTTTGACGATGAACTCTTCCAAGCGATTGAAGAGGAACGTCAACGCCAAGAAGACCATATAGAATTAATTGCCTCAGAAAACTACACCAGCCCACGCGTCATGGAAGCTCAAGGCACACTATTAACTAATAAATATGCAGAAGGTTATCCGGGCAAACGTTATTATGGTGGCTGCGAATATGTCGATAAAGCAGAACAACTAGCGATAGACCGCGCAAAGGAATTATTTGGTGCGGATTACGCTAACGTGCAGCCTCACTCTGGTTCGCAAGCTAACATGGCCGTGTTTATGGCATTAATTCAGCCTGGCGACACAATCCTAGGTTTAAGTCTTGCTGATGGCGGGCATTTAACCCATGGTGCAAAACCTAATTTTTCTGGCAAAATCTACCACGCAGTACAGTACGGTTTAGATTATGAAACAGGTGAAATTGATTACGACCAAGTGGAAGCACTTGCTTTAGAGCACAAACCTAAAGTACTCGTTGCTGGATTTTCTGCTTATTCACGCACCTGGGATTGGCAGCGTTTTAGAGAGATTGCTGATAAAGTCGGTGCTTATTTATTTGTTGATATGGCGCATGTTGCTGGCTTAGTCGCTGCCGGTTTATATCCAAACCCAGTCCCTATTGCTGATGTCGTCACCAGTACCACGCATAAATCATTACGTGGCCCACGCGGTGGTTTGATCTTGTGCAAAAGCAACCCTGAACTAGAGAAAAAATTTAATTCTAATATTTTCCCTGGTATCCAAGGCGGTCCATTAATGCATGTAATTGCAGCAAAAGCCGTTGCCTTTAAAGAAGCTTTACAACCTGAATTCAAAACTTATCAAAAACAAGTCATTAAAAATGCGCAAGCTATGGCCACCGTATTTATAGACCGTGGTTTCGATGTTGTTTCTGGCGGTACAGATAACCACCTAATGCTGGTGTCATTAATCCCCAAAGGTATCACCGGTAAAGCTGCTGATGCCGCATTAGGCTTAGCACATATCACAGTCAATAAAAATGCCGTACCCAATGACCCAGAGTCACCTTTCGTTACCAGCGGCATACGCATAGGTACGCCCGCACCAACATCAAGAGGCTTTAAAGAAAACGAAGTTACTGACATTGCCAACTGGATGTGTGATGTCATGGAAAATCTAGAAGATGAAACGATCATTACCGCAGTACGTGAAAAAGTGCATGCTTTATGCAAGCGCTTTCCTGTTTATCGCGATTAAATGATGTGTAGGTTGGCTTATCCAGCAAAACACAGATAACATAACCCAATATTTCTTAGCAGCATTATTGTTCGGTTACGTTTTTATTGCTTCGCAAGAAAAACCTAACCCAACCTACAAAAAAATAAAACCAAAGCCTGCATCATAAAGCAGGCTTTTTACGTTTACCTCACCCTTTATTTACCCGAAAATACAAGCATGTCCGATATAGAAATTGCCCAAAAAGCCAAAATGCAGCCGATTATTAAGTTAGCAGCAGAAAAATTTAATATCCCAGCAGAACACTTAGGCCCTTACGGTCATTACAAAGCCAAAATATCACTAGAGTATGTGAATAGCCTAAAAGACCAACAAGACGGCAAACTGATTTTAGTCACCGCCATTAGCCCAACTCCTGCAGGCGAAGGTAAAACCACGACAACCGTTGGTTTAGGCGATGCTATGAACCGTATCGGCAAGAAAACCATTATGTGTTTGCGCGAGCCATCGCTCGGCCCTTGCTTTGGTATGAAAGGCGGCGCGGCTGGCGGTGGTTATTCTCAGGTCGTCCCAATGGAGGATATTAACCTGCATTTTACTGGTGATTTTCATGCTATAGGTGTCGCGCATAATTTATTATCTGCGATGATTGATAACCATATTAATCATGGCAACAAACTGGACATAGACTCACGCCGCATAAAGTGGAAACGTGTCGTCGATATGAATGACCGCGCATTACGTCAAATCACTGTCGGTCAAGGCGGCCCTGCAAACGGCTATTGTCGTGAAGATGGCTATGATATTGTGGTTGCTTCAGAAGTGATGGCCATTTTATGTTTAGCTACTAACCGTGCCGACCTAAAAGAACGTCTAGGACGTATCGTTATCGCCTATAAAACAGATAAAATCACACCTGTTTATGCGCGTGATTTGAACGCCCAAGGTGCAATGGCCGCACTATTAAAAGACGCGATCAAACCCAACCTAGTACAAACCCTAGAAAACAATCTAGCCATTATTCATGGTGGACCTTTCGCCAATATCGCACACGGCTGTAATACGGTAACGGCAACTAAAACCGCTTTAAAACTGGCTGATTATGCCATTACTGAAGCAGGATTTGGTGCCGATTTAGGGGCAGAAAAATTTATCGACATTAAATGCCGTATGGCAGGGCTAAAACCTTCAGCCGTTGTTTTAGTAGCAACGGCAAGAGCAATAAAGTCACATGGAGGAGTGAAAAAAGACGAACTAAATAATGAAAACCTAGCCGCAATAGAATCTGGCTTTGCTAATCTGGAGCGTCATTTACACAACATCACTGAACACTACGGCTTACCTTGCGTAGTGTGCATCAACCATTTTACTTTTGATACTGAAGCGGAAGTTGCCTTGATTATCAAAAAATGTGAGGCACTCGGTGCAAAATGTATCGTTTCCAAACATTGGGCAGAAGGCGGTGCAGGCGCAGAAGCTTTAGCGCAAGAAGTGGTTAATATCGTGGATAATCGCGAGCCAGGCTGTCGTTTTGTGTACGATGAATCATTACCCCTTTGGGACAAAATCGAAGCAATTTCGACTAAATTACACGGTGCAGCAAAGGTTACTGCCAGCCCAAAAGTCAAAGCAGAGGTTAAAGCCCTACAAGCGAAATATGGTCACTTCCCGATTTGTATGGCAAAAACGCAAATGTCATTTTCAACCGATCCAACAGCGATAGGTGCACCATCGGATCATACCGTAGAAATTACTGAAGTTCGCTTAGCGAATGGAGCAGGATTTATTGTCGCTATTGCTGGTAATATGATGACCATGCCCGGCTTACCTAAAGTCCCAGCAGCTGAGCGCATTGATATTACTGATGAAGGTGTGATTACGGGCTTGTTTTAGGAGATTTATCTGGATAAGGTGGGCCATGAAAAATAGCCCACCACTCCAAACTAACAATGATAAATGGCACACACTAATTGTACCAATCACCTTTAGCCATTAAAAATATACTGTTCCCCCCAGGGCAATTGCATTAAAACAATAAGAAAAATCAATATCTTATAAAATAAGCTCATTTTAAAGCATTTAATTTATGAAGTGATGCTATTTTTATGCTTTTAACTATATGTTTTTAATCGGGTAATGAAATAACTTGTTTTTAACAAAAAACCTCATAAATTCAATTTTTATAGTCAATTGATATTTAACATGATTTTAATGCGATTGCCCTATGTTCCCCCCTTAGTTACCAGCAAAGTTAAAAAGTAAAAATCCACGTTCTTAGAACGTGGTTTTGATTGCACCCTAGAAGGGTATAATGACTAGCCCTCTTAGAAGGCTAGTCCATTGCCGCCTATTATTAATTTTACGTCTTAACTTAGGACTCTAAGTCCTTTTCTATTTTCTCTTGAAACTTTACATATTTGCGTATCATTTCTGCAT
>Ga0256840_1002772_pt1 | contig 15048 bp, 13 predicted proteins | sample 355202metaG_FD_185969 | JGI IMG/M metagenome (GOLD analysis project Ga0256840, IMG submission 185969) | Hydrothermal vent microbial communities from Mid Atlantic Ridge, Atlantic Ocean - 355-202 | ecosystem: Environmental > Aquatic > Marine > Hydrothermal vents | place: Atlantic Ocean: Mid...
TACTGGACATTCTAAATAACGACCTTGATTATCGGTAATGCGTTTTGCGATCTCACGAGATTCATCTGGCGCAATGGTGCCCATCTGAATGATAAATTTATCTTTAAAAGCCGCTGGTTCAATAGTATCGAGCACGATATTAATGGCTTCAGCATCACTTAGCATTAACAAACAAAACTCACTGGTGTTCAAAGCTTGTTGCGCTGAAGATACAATGGTCGCCCCTAGTTGCTCTAGTTGGGCTGTTTTATCTGGACTACGATTGAATATTGTAAGACTTTGTTGCTCTGCAAGAAGGTGTTCAGATAAAGCTTGCCCCATTAAACCTGCACCAATTAGTGAGATATTCATAACATTTCCATAATTCTATTAATAACGTAGTAGAAGCATACTATAGGGTACTGTAGAATAGTCGAAATATTTTTAATGCAGGAACAGGGGATCACCGTGTACAAGAAAAACATGACCATTGCTGGGTTTGATGATGAAATATTTAAAGCGATTGAAGCTGAGAATGTACGTCAAGAAGATCATATCGAATTAATTGCATCAGAAAACTACTGTAGCCCACGTGTAATGGAGGCTCAAGGCTCTTCATTAACCAATAAATATGCAGAAGGTTACCCTGGCAAACGCTATTACGGTGGTTGTGAATATGTCGATCAAGCTGAGCAATTAGCAATGGATCGTGCCAAAGCATTATTTGGCGCTGATTATGCCAATGTGCAACCGCATTCTGGTTCACAAGCCAATGCCGCTGTTTATTTAGCACTCTTACAACCGGGTGACACTATTTTAGGTATGAGTTTGGCACATGGTGGTCATTTAACTCACGGCTCAAAGGTCAGTGCATCAGGTAAGATTTATAACTCTGTTTCATATGGGCTGAACCCTGAAACAGGTGAAATTGATTACGATGAAGTTGAGCGCCTAGCACAAGAACATAAACCTAAAATGGTTGTAGCAGGTTTCTCAGCCTATTCTCGTATTGTTGATTGGCAACGTTTTCGTGACATTGCTGATTCAATAGGTGCTTATTTATTGGTTGATATGGCGCATGTGGCGGGTTTGGTCGCAACAGGCGAATACCCAAGTCCAGTGCAAATTGCTGATGTGACAACAACAACTACACATAAAACATTACGCGGCCCACGAGGTGGTTTAATTTTAGCTAAAGCGAATGCTGAAATTGAGAAGAAATTAAACTCGGCGGTTTTCCCGGGGTTTCAAGGTGGTCCTTTAATGCATGTGATTGCCGCTAAAGCGATTGCCTTTAAAGAAGCAATGTTGCCTGAATTTAAAACCTATCAACAGCAAGTGGTTAAAAATGCTCGGGTAATGGCCGAAGTCTTTATGGCTCGCGGTTATGATGTTGTTTCAAAAGGTACGGATGACCATTTATTCTTAGTCAGCTTTATTGAAGCGGGTTTAACAGGTAAAGAAGTGGATGCATGGTTAGGTGATTCAAATATCACCATCAATAAAAACTCAGTGCCTAATGATCCGCAATCTCCATTTGTCACTTCAGGTATCCGTGTGGGTACGCCAGCGGTAACAACTCGTGGTTTTAAAGAGCAAGAGTGTAAAGAGTTAGCTACGTGGATGTGTGATGTAATTGACAGTCGTGGTGATGCGACCGTAGTTGCTGAAGTGAAAGCAAAAGCATTAGCTGTTTGTCAAAAGCTTCCAGTTTATTCTTAAACTAAAATGCGTTGTCCTTTCTGCGGTGCTGATGATTCAAAAGTAATCGATTCTCGTCTTTCGACTGAGGGTGATGCGATTCGTCGTCGTCGTAGTTGTGTGGAATGTAAAGAGCGGTTTACTACTTATGAAACAGCAGAATTATCGCTACCACGATTAATCAAAAGTGATAAATCGAGAGCGGTGTTTGATGAAAATAAATTACGGTCTGGTTTTTTAAAAGCCTTAGAAAAACGTCCAGTAAGTATAGATGCTATCGACACAGCCGTTAAAGGTATTGTAAGGCAATTAATCGCTACTGGTGAACGCGAAGTTGAAAGTCGCTTAGTCGGTGACTGGGTGATGGATGCCTTACGTGAACTTGATGAGGTTGCCTATGTACGCTTTGCTTCGGTATATCGTAGTTTTCAAGATGTAAATGCGTTTAGAGAAGTAATTGAAGGTATGGAAAACCGCAACAAAGATAAGAGAGAGGACTAAGATGCTTCGAGTAATTATTTTTTGTGATATCTGCAATCCACAAGGTATTCGTTATATTGAACAAAACCGGAGCACACAGCGTGGTGATAAGGGCGGCCGTCGTATAACGGATGATAGAGCGTGGTCTGAAAGCTCATTGGAAGAAGCCTTAAATGAAGGTTGGCATCATAAGGATGGCCGACACATCTGTCCACGATGTCAGGAACGTCACAGCGAGTAGTTGACCACTTTGTTAAATCAAACCTATATGGCACGCGCTATACGCATAGCAAAACAAGGCCGTTTTACAACTAATCCAAATCCACAAGTGGGATGTGTGATTGTAAAAAATAATCAAATTGTAGGTGAAGGCTGGCATCAACGTGCGGGTGAACCACATGCCGAAATTAATGCTTTGAATGCTGCCGGTGAGCAAGCTCAACATGCAGATTGTTATGTCACACTAGAACCCTGTAGCCATTTTGGACGCACGCCACCTTGTGCTGATGCATTAATTAAAGCCGGTGTGAAACGGGTTTATATTGCGATGCAAGATCCTAATCCCCAAGTGGCTGGGCAGGGGATTGCTAAGCTAAAAGATGCAGGTATTGACGTCATTGTAGGCATTTTAGAAAATGAAGCAGAACAATTAAATAAAGGTTTTTGCAAACGTATGCGAACAGGGCGGCCTTATGTTCGTAGTAAAATAGCAATGAGTTTGGATGGTCGCACAGCAATGGCATCTGGTGAAAGCCAATGGATTACAGGCGCTGCAGCGCGGCAAGATGTGCAAAAGCTTAGAGCACAAAGCTCTGCCATTATGACGGGAACGGGCACATTATTAGCCGATGACCCTGCATTAACAGTGCGTCCTGAAGGTGATTGGTATCCCGCTGAGCAAGAAGTCAGACAAGCACTAAGGATAGTTGTTGGTGATCACGATATACCTGAATATGCACATCTATTTGATGATCCTTACGATATTTTAGTTGTAACGACGAAGCAGGTAGAATCTGGACGCTTTGTCGACGTGCTAACCGTTGCTGAAAAAAAGGGACAGGTAGATTTATCCGCGATGATGTCTGAACTAGCAAAACGCGATATTAATGACATAATGGTTGAAGCGGGCTCAGTGCTTAATGGGGCGTTATTAGATGCAGGTTTGATTGATGAACTGATTATTTATATGGCACCAAAGCTTATGGGCGATTCGGCAAAAGGTTTATTTCACTTGCCTGAATTACAAACAATGGCCCAAAATATAGCGTTAAGCATTACAGATATACGTGCTGTTGGTGATGACTGGCGTATCACTGCTATTCCTAATTACAAGAAGGCTGAATAATATGTTTACCGGCATTATTGCTGCAATTGGCAAGGTTGAATCACTACAGAGTAGAGATGGGGATGTACGCCTGCAAGTAGCATCTGCTGATTTAGATTTATCAGATGTTAAACTGGGTGATAGCATTGCTAATAATGGCGTGTGTTTAACAGTAGTAGCGATGGATAATGCTAAATTAAGTTTTGATGTCTCACGCGAGACACTTGATTGCACAAGCCTTGGCAGTTTATCTTCGGGATCAGAAGTGAACCTTGAAAAAGCACTAGCGGTGGGTGATCGCCTCGGTGGTCATTTTGTTAGTGGGCATGTTGATGGTTTAGGCAGGGTTATCTCAAAACAAGAATCAGCACGTTCCGTTATCTTCCGATTTGAAGTGCCAGTAGGACTTGAGCGATATATTGCTGAGAAAGGCTCAATTTGTATAGATGGTACCAGTTTAACGGTTAATAATGTTGCCGATAATCACAATCGTCATCCCCGCGCAGGCGGGGATCCACTCAGCTGGTTTGAGGTCAATATCATTCCTCATACCATGCAAGAAACCATTATGAGTAACTATCAGGTGGGTACAAAGGTAAACTTAGAAGTAGACTTAATTGCTCGTTATCTGGAACGATTGTTACCCGCACAAAATGAAACATCAACCATCAGCAAAGAAACACTGCTTAAGCACGGATTTTTAAAATGAATTTGAATACAACAGCTGAAATTATAGAAGACCTGAAACAAGGTAAAATGGTCATTATTATGGATGATGAAGATCGTGAAAACGAAGGCGATCTAGTGATGGCTGCTGAGTGCGTTTCATCACAAGCGATTAATTTTATGGCACGTTATGCACGTGGTTTAATTTGTTTAACGTTAACAGAAGATCGTTGTCGGCAATTACGTCTGCCGTTAATGGTATTAGATAATCAAGCGAGTTATGAAACAAACTTTACGGTTTCAATTGAAGCGGCACGTGGTGTAACGACAGGTATTTCTGCTTCAGATCGATCTAAAACTATTAAAGCGGCAGTTAAAGCCGATGCCAAACCCGAAGACATAGTTCAGCCAGGCCATATTTTCCCCGTTAAAGCACAGCTCGGTGGTGTATTAACACGAGCAGGGCATACCGAGGCAGGCTGTGATTTAGCTCAGTTAGCGGGTAAAGATCCTTCTGCAGTGATTGTTGAAATACTAAACGAAGATGGCAGCATGGCACGTCGTCCAGATTTAGAAGTGTTTGCAAAAGATCATGATTTAAAAATTGGCACCATTGCTGATTTAATAAGTTACCGCCTTGAAAATGAAATGACAGTGCAGCGTTTATCACAGTGTCATTTACCCACAAACCAAGGTGATTTTGAACTGTATAGTTTTGAAGATACGGTCAATAACCAAGTACATTTGGCATTGGTTGTAGGGGATATTACTGGTGACGAAGAAACATTAGTGCGCGTTCATATGGCCGATCCCTTATCAGATTTATTAGGTACAACACGTGAGGCCAGTCATCATCCCTTGTATAAAGTAAAACAACAGATCCAAGATGCAGGCAAAGGCGTTTTAGTCGTTTTACGCCAACCACATCAAAACAAACAGATCGCGACAAAAGTAGCTCGATACCAGCAACAAGATAGGGGTGAAACCACGAGCACAACATCGAATAGTTGGGATTTACGAACCTTTGGTGTGGGCGCACAAATTTTGGCTGATTTAGGGGTAAAAAAAATGCGGGTATTAGGTACACCGACAAAATTAACCGGTTTATCTGGATTTGGTCTCGAATTGGTAGGCTATGCCGACGAATAAACAGAAAAGTATAGTTGTTATTGCTGGTGAGGCGTCAGGCGATGCTCATGCGGCACGTATGCTTACTGAGTTAAAACAATTAGCACCCAACTATAATGTAAAAGGCATCGGTGGCGATAAAATGAGAGCGGCAGGAGCCGAGACTTTTGTCGATTTTTCTGAGCTTGCGGTGATGGGTTTGGTTGAAGTAATCAAGCGTTACCGCTCACTTAAAAAGATATTTAACCGCACGGTAGAACTACTTAAAGCAGAGCGTCCTGACTTACTGATCTTAGTTGATTACCCTGGCTTTAATTTAAAGCTGGCAAAAGAAGCAAAAGCATTAGGCATTAAAGTTCTTTATTACATCAGCCCAAAAGTCTGGGCCTGGCGTGCAGGGCGCGTTAAAACAATCAAACAATACGTTGATCATATGGCGGTACTATTTCCGTTTGAAGTACCTATTTATCAAGAGGCTGGCGTGCCCGTAAACTGTGTAGGTCATCCCTTAGTTGATGCCGTTAAAAAAGAACTAACTATTGAACAAGCTAAAGAAAAGTTAGGCTTTGATATCGAGGATTCAGTATTAGGATTATTTCCCGGTAGTCGACGCAGTGAAGTTGAGGTTTTACTACCAATAATGATTGAAGCGGCAGAGCGTATTAGCCAGCGAATAAATAATCTAAATGTGGTTGTGCCTTTAGCTACCGGTTTAGATAAAGCAGTACTTGAACCGATAATTGCCAAGAGTTCACTGACCATCAAGTTAGTTGATGACGATTTTTATCAACTCACTACAGCCTGTGACGCGATTGTAGCTGCATCAGGCACGGTGACATTAGAAATTGTCTTATTAGCTGTGCCTCATTTTATTAGTTATCGTGTTTCACCGCTTTCATACGCAATTTTGAGTCGTTTTGTGAAAATCCCCTACGTTGGTTTGTGTAATATCGTTACTGGCGAGAACGTTATTCTAGAATTATTGCAAAATGAAGTAACAGCAGAGCGGTTTGAACAAGAATTATTATCATTGCTCACTTCTAGCAATAGTAAACAGCAAGCAGAAACCATTCGTCAACAGGTATTGTCAGCACTCGGTCCTTCAGGTGGTGCCAATAATGCTGCTGAGTTAGTTGTTTCTTTATTGGAAGATTGATGGCTACAGAATACATAGCAGGCGTAGATGAAGTAGGGCGTGGACCTTTAGCGGGCCCCGTTGTTACAGGAGCAGTGATTCTTGATCCTAATAATCCAATCGAAGGTTTAGCCGATTCAAAAAAACTGTCTGAAAAACGACGAGAGCAACTAGAACCTATTATAAAAGCCAATGCCTTAGCGTGGTCATTAGGTCGTTGTGAACCAGCAGAAATTGATGAAATTAATATACTACAAGCCACGCTATTAGCAATGAAACGTGCAGTAGAAGGTTTAGAGATAACACCAACCCATGCCTTGGTTGATGGAAATAAAGCCCCTGATTTAGCTTGCCCAGTGACCACTATCATCAAAGGTGATCAAAAAGAACAGTGCATTGCCGCAGCATCCATTTTGGCAAAAGTAGCCAGAGATAGAGAAATGGTTAAAATGGATAAACAGTATCCTGGGTATGGGTTAGCTAAACATAAAGGCTACCCAACCAAACAACATCAGCAAGCATTGATGGATTTAGGTGTCACTGAAATTCATCGAAAATCATTTAAACCAGTCAAAATGGCTTTGTCGTAAATATTTAAGTTTCTAAGATACTATCCGATACAAAATGATGCAGATCATTAATGTCTGCAGACAAGTATAGGATGCTGAAAAAACCAATGAAAACGGATAAAGAAAAAGAATTTCTTCTAACAAAACAAGTCTCTATTTTATATGAAGGGCTTAAATCAACACTAATAGGTTCAGTGCTCCTAGCTGGGCTAGTCAATTTTACTCTGATGCTAGAATATGGTGAATATGAGGAGGTGTTCTTTTGGGTTCTGCCGATTTGGGTTGTTGCCTTTATACGGGCGGTTGACGCCATAAGTTATTTTAGTAAAAATCAAGATAATATTAATCATAAAGTTTACCTATATCGTTTCCTGACAGGGGTTGCCATGCAAGCATTGGCATGGGGAATATTTTTTTATATGTGTTTTCCTGTTATATCTGTTGCCTATCAAATGTTAATGTTACTTGCTTTAGCAGGTGTTGCTGCAACAGCCACATCAACATTATCGTTTCAATTAGCAGCAATAATATTATTTCTAGTGCTAACTTTTTTGCCTGCAGAAATTAGAATTATCTCAATGGATTCATCGTTTTATTTATTTCTCTCCCTAATCGTGCCTTTATTCGTTTTGGCGCAGATTAGTGGAGCAAAACGGTTTAATAAAACCTATATAGATAATCTTCTATTACAGGCAGAGTTTGAAGAGAAAGAGAAAGAGTATATTGACCTACAACATGCTGTAAATCAGCATAATATTGTTAGCATTACTAATATTCAAGGTGACATTATATTCGCTAATGAAAAAATGGAAAAAATCACGCAATATTCACAAGAGGAACTCATTGGAGAAAATCATAGAATTGTAAAGTCTAAACAATATTCAAATTCATTTTGGAAAGATATGTGGCGAACCATTGCCAGTGGCAGGGTGTGGCAGGATCAAATAGAAAATATTGCCAAAGATGGCTCTTCATATTGGGTCGATACCACCGTTGTTCCTTTTTTAAATGATAAAGGCCGACCTTATCAATATATATCGATTAGAACGGATATCACTAAAGCAAAAGCAATAGAACAACAAATTATTGATGATAAAAATGATGCGTTGATTCGAGCACAAGTCTCACATATTTTGCAAGGAGAAAAATCACTTAAAAAACGTGTTGCTATGGCATTAGATGCAATGTCAAAAGCAGAAGGGATGCATATTCAAAATAAACTGGGTGTTTTTTTGCTGCCTGAAGGAGCATGTTCTCTTGAAATGTTTGTAACACATGGTGAATATACGGATGAATTTATGCATAAAGAGGAGTGCGTGAAATTAGGCAGTTGTTTATGTGGTAAGGCGGCTATTTCAGGTGAAATGATTATTTCAGATGATTGTTTTGAAGACCCTGATCATGATCATGCTTTTGAAGGGATGACTGCTCATGGCCATTATATTGTGCCACTATGGCATCACGATAAAATCTTAGGGATCTTATTTATTTATACTGACCCATACCCTTCTAGAGATCAATCTCGAATAGACACACTTAATTTTATTGGTGATTTGATTGGGCTGTCTATTGCTGATGACCAAGTGAAAAAAGAGTTAAAACAAGCTAAAAAAGAAGCAGAAGAAATGGCACAAGCCAAAGCCGACTTTCTTGCCAATATGAGTCATGAAATACGAACCCCAATGAACGGCGTATTAGGCATGTTGGATTTGCTTAATAATCTAAAATTAGATGAGACAGCAAAAGGATACGTTGATGTTGCTTATGGTTCAGCAGGCATGCTGTTGAATGTAATTAACGATATTCTAGATTTCTCAAAAATTGAATCAGGTAAATTATTGATTGAAAAAATTGAGTTTAATTTACGAAAATCGCTTGAAGACACGATTGAGATGTTATCGAAAATTGCTTATAAAAAAGACTTGGAGCTATCGTTATTCATCCCACCTGAAATAGAAGGCGTTCTAGTAGGTGATGTATTGCGACTACAGCAGGTTCTCAATAATCTTATTAATAATGCAATCAAATTTACCAATGAAGGTGAGGTATCGATTAGTATTTCTATTGTAAAAGAATCTAAAAATAGAATACGATTGCGTTTTGAGGTGAAAGATACTGGGATTGGAATTCCTCAAGACAAACAAGCGTCATTATTTCAAGCATTCACTCAAGCTGATACGTCAACTAGCCGAGAGTTTGGAGGAACAGGCCTAGGCTTAAGTATATCAAAAAGTTTAGTTGAAATGATGTCGGGTGAAATTGGGCTTAATAGTATAGACAGTGAAGGCTCTACATTCTGGTTTGAACTGCCTTTTAACATTATAAGACAAAGTGAAAAGTTACCACAGATGATGACAAGTCTTAAGGTGTTAACGGTTGATGATAACGCAACAAACTGCTTTATTCTTAAGCAATATGTTGAAAACTGGGGAGCAGAAAACACCATTGAAATGAATGCCGAAAATGCCTTGGCTATTTTACGATCAGCACATGAAAAAGGGCAAGCTTTTGATATTTTATTATTAGATATGCAAATGCCGACTATTACAGGTTCAGATCTGGCGGCTGAAATTCGCGAAGATTCTACCTTTGAGAACTTAAAAATTATTTTACTTAGCTCGATAGATTTAGATCAGGATCAGGATAAAGAAGGACATTTCGACTTAATGCTGAACAAACCGATCAGGCAATCTCTTCTTTATGATGCTATTGCAACTGTGCAAGGTCGCCAAACCCGTCGTAGCACAACTGAAGAAGCGAGTAATCATCTATCTATGCTAGCAGGAAAGGTATTACTGGTTGATGATAATGTAATTAATCAACATGTTGGCATGGAAATGCTTGCAAAACTCGGGCTTGATTGTGACACTGCTTCCAACGGAGTAGAGGCATTTGAGGCCAGAAAAACAACGGATTTCGATGTGATATTGATGGATTGTCAAATGCCCGTTATGGATGGTTTTGAGGCAACACGTCAAATTAGAATATTTGAGGATGAGAAGTCAAAACCACAAACAACTATCGTTGCGTTGACCGCAAATGCAATGGCAGGTGATCGTGAGAAATGTTTAGCGGCGGGTATGAATGACTACCTGTCTAAACCTTATACCGTCCAAGAGCTTTTTGATGTCCTATCGAAAACCTTGACCATAACATCTGACCCTAATAAGGAAGTAATACTAACGAAAAAAGCGCGACCAAATGATACTCAAGCATTCCTTTCCCATGCCGATATACTTGATACAAGTAAATTTGAAGAAACAAAAATCATGATGGGTGAAAGTTTTAACCAAATTATAGAAGCTTTTAAAGCGTCGGGGATGAATAATATTTCAGAAATGAAGAGTTATCTTTTAGCTGAAGATTACGAGGGTGTGCGAGGTTCAGCACATGCCTTGAAAGGAAGCAGTGCCATGTTAGGCATTCAAGCACTTTCAAAAGCATGCGATGAGGTAGAAGAGCAATGTCGGCTTGGTGAAATAGCAAATATTAATCAGAGTATTGATGAAATTGTGATTTTATTTGAAAAAAGTCAACTATGTGTGAATGATTTAATTGGGGAAGACGTTGCATGAATGAGATGGCTTCTTCAAGGATGACCCCATTGTTACTTGTAGTTGACGATGAGCTAGTAGGTCGAATTTATATTGAAAAAGCCCTGCAGAGTGAAGGTTATGATGTAATTACTGCTGAAAATGGACAGCAAGCCTATGAAATGGCCAAACAACACTCACCTAATATGATTATCATGGACGTGATGATGCCGGTAATGGATGGCTATCAATCCTGTGTTGCTATTCGTGCAGAAGAAGATCAGCTTAAGGTTCCAATCTTGATGCTAACAGGGCTTGATGATATTGAGTCTGTAGAAAAATCATTTGATAGTGGCGCCACTGATTTTATTGTTAAGCCGGTTAACTTGGCTATTTTTAAACAACGTGTTCAGAATGGTTTAAAAATGTGGCAGGCAGATCTAGAAATTTATCAACAACATATGCGGCAGTCACATGCCTATGGCATTGCAAAAATGGGTTATTGGGATTGGGATAAAGAGACAAATAAACTCTATTTCTCAGATGAGATCTATACGATGTTAGATGCTACTCGCGAAGAATTTTCTGAACCACGGGATTTGCTGGATGTAAGAGCGAGCGCTGATGATGTTGAAAGAATAAAGGCAGCAAGTGGGGCAACTATAAAACACGGGATCCCTTATAGTATTGAGCATCATATTCTTCGCCCGGATAAGCAAGTTCAGATTATTCACCATCACGCAGAATTGATTAAGAATAAACAAGGTCAAGTTATTAGATTATCTGGAATAATGCAGGATATTACGGAACGCTATTTGGCTGAAGAAAAGATTCGACATCAATTATATTATGACAGCCTAACAGATCTACCTAATAGAACATTATTTCATGAACAGTTAGAAACTGCGCTTACAATGCCAAGCCGCGTAACTGATGGCTTAGCAATATTATTTATTAACTTAGATCGTTTTAAAAATATAAATGATTCTTTTGGCCATGATGTGGGTGACAAGTTTCTTATTTTATTGGCTAATAAATTAAATCAAAAAATACGGACAACGGATTTGGTGGCACGTGTTGGTGCTGATGAATTTGCTTTGATTCTTGAGGGTATAAGTTCTATTGAGGGAGCTGAACACGTTGCTAAGAATCTACTAAATATTTTTACTGAAAAACACACTCTTGATGGTTATGAATTAATTATTACTGCCAGCATCGGCATTACAATTACTTCACCCGATAATTGTGATAAAAGTGTTTTATTGCAACAGGCTGATTTGGCTATGCAACATGTTAAAGAAGTCGGGGGCAATCAATTTTGTTTTTATAGTGAACAAATGGTCTCTGGAGCCTATGATGCCTTAATTATTGAAAAGGAATTGCGGCAGGCGCTTGAACGAAACGAATTACGCGTGTTTTATCAACCTAAGGTGTGTGTGACCACCGGAAAGATAAAAGGAATGGAAGCCTTGGTTCGTTGGTTGCATCCTCAAAAAGGGCTTGTTAGTCCATATCATTTTATTACAATTGCTGAAGAGACCGGACAAATTATTCAAATAGGACAATGGGTGCTTGAAGAAGCTTGCCGACAAACAAAACTTTGGCATACGCAAGGTTATGATGATTTAGTTGTCAGTATCAATGTTTCTGCAAAACAATTTCATCAACAAGACTTTGTTGATGAGATTCTAAAAGTAATTGATGAAACAGGTATTGATCCACATCGTATTGATTTGGAAGTAACAGAAAGCTGCACAATGACCAATATCGACAAAACGATAAGTATACTGAAACGGTTTAGGGAGCTAGGAATTCGTATCTCTTTAGATGATTTTGGTACGGGGTTTTCTTCACTGAGTTTGTTAAATAAATTACCACTAGATATACTAAAAGTAGATATTGCTTTTATTAGAGATATTAATGAGCAGGGTGAGAATGGAGAGTTAGCAAAACTTATTATTTCTATGGCAAAAACACTAGGGCTTAAGACTGTTTCTGAAGGAGTTGAAGAACAGCATCACATTGATTTTATTAAAGAAAATGGTGGCGATGAGTATCAAGGGTTTTTGTTTAGTAAACCTATTCCCGCTACTGAATTTGAGACATTACTAGAAAGTAACAATATAAAGCTTACAAGCGATAGGGTGGCTAGTACATCATTTAAAACAATGATGAAATCTATTTAATGAGATATTTCAGGTTAAAGAAATCGCATAGAAAGATCAATTGACTGCAAATCTTTAGTCAATGCACCAATTGATATGCGATCAACGCCAGTTTCTGCAATGGAACGTAGATTGTTTAAGGTGATCCCTCCGGATGCTTCTAATAATGCTTGTCCTTGATTTATTTTCACGGCTTTTTCTAATGCAGGAATATCAAAATTATCCAATAAGATAATATCTGCTTTGGCGGCGAGTGCTTGATCAAGTTCATTAAAGGTTTCGACTTCAACTTCGATAGCAATACCATTGGAAATTTTGTTGGCGGCATCAATAGCCGCTTTTATTGAACCCGCAGCTAGGATATGATTTTCTTTAATTAGAATACCGTCATAAAGCCCAAAGCGATGGTTATAACAGCCACCACAAACGACGGCATATTTTTGAGCAATGCGTAATCCAGGCAGGGTTTTACGAGTGTCGAGTACTTTTACATCAATACCTTCAACTGCATCGGCATATTTTTGAGCTAATGTCGCTGTGCCTGATAAAGTCTGCATAAAATTAAGGGCGGCACGTTCGCCAACTAATAATTGGCGGGCAGGGCCAGTTAGTCGGCAGATCTCGTCATTTTCTTTAACACGGTCGCCATCGTTAAACGACCATGTTATTTTAATATCAGTACTCACCTGAGAAAATACTTCATTGACCCATAAAACACCGCTAAGCGTAGCATTCTCACGGCTAATAATGGTTGCTGAAACAATATCTTCTGGGATCAAACTTGCCGTAAGATCACCTGTACCCACATCTTCTTTTAAAGCACGTTTTACATTATCAATAATAGCTAGGCGATCAATTGGATAGTTTAAGGACATTTTTTTCTCAAGATAGTTAGTTACGAGGTATTATACCCAAGAGAAGTCAATCTGTAGCTTTTACTTCTTCGTCATTCCGGTGGCTTTTAGCCGGAATCTGAGCATAAGCAAGACTCCTGCTAAGCTTGTGCTCAGCTTGACTGGGTAAACATGCGGGAGTGACGGGTGAGGGAAAAGCTACAAATTGAATGGTAACGGGTATATACCCAAATTACTTGAAGATGCAGATTTCAGAGCTTAGCACGAAGGTCAGAACAAGGCGCAATGTGAAGGCAATGACTAGTCCTTGTCGAGCATTGTAACGCAGTGCTGACCTTCGTGCTAAGCTCCCGCAGGGCAAGAGGATAAACCATTATCTTCGTCGTTATAAAACTTAGAATTAGAACGACTAATTCCTGCGTTTTATGCCTAGAATATAATGGCTTCTTCTCTTGCTGAAATCTGCATCTTCAAGTATTTTGGGTATATATCTAAAATAGTAAGCAGAGATTAAATAATGCATATCAAAGCAGATGGCATAGTAACTGGAATTCAATATTCACCATCGCCTAATCAAGATGAGCGCCCCGATCCTACAGATATTTCAGGTATAGTTATTCACAATATTAGCCTGCCACCAGGTGAATTTGGTGGCGGTTGGATTAATGACTTGTTTCTCAATAAGCTTGATCCAACAGCACATCCTTATTTTAAAAAAATAGCTGATTTGCGTGTATCGGCACATTTGTTAATTCGGCGTGATGGTGAAGTGATTCAATATGTACCTTTTTATCAACGGGCGTGGCATGCAGGTGTCTCCCAATGGGATGAACGTGATTGCTGTAATGATTTCACCATCGGTATTGAGATGGAAGGCTGTGATGACCAGAAGTTTGAACATATACAGTATCAGCAATTAGCTCGGTTCATTGTGTTGCTTTGTGACTATTATCCTTCTTTATCAACAGATTTAATAAAAGGACATCAAGAAATCGCTCCTGGGCGTAAAACAGATCCAGGGCCCTATTTTGATTGGGAATTATTAAAAAGCCTAATTTAACAAAGGAAGAAACATGAAAAATGTCATTATCATTGTTCTAATTTTAGGCGCGATAAATTGGTTTTTTAATTTCGAACCATCAACAAAAACTATTGTAGAAAATATGACGGTAGATGAAAAAATTACTTTCAAAGGTGTTGAATTCGATTCTGATTGGGATGATGATGTTACTGAAATTACCAACTACTTAACCTGAATCCTGTTTAAGAAAAGGGAACTAAACGCCTGTTAACCGATCAGATCTTTTACGACAAAGATTTTGATGAAAGGAAAACAGGCTCATGAACAAATTAACAGACATATTCTGTGATGTCGACGACTTTTGTAAAGGTAATCCCCCCGAAAAATAATTGAAGTCAAAAGTGGAATTTTCTCTTATGCTTAACAGCAGGAGATTATTCATGAAAAAAGCACATTTTAGCGATAGCCAAATATTAGCTATTTTAAAACAAGC